>Ga0257110_1001302_pt1 | contig 11802 bp, 14 predicted proteins | sample LP_taG_7_FD_190184 | JGI IMG/M metagenome (GOLD analysis project Ga0257110, IMG submission 190184) | Marine microbial communities from Northeast Subartic Pacific Ocean, Canada - LP_J_2015_P26_10m | ecosystem: Environmental > Aquatic > Marine > Oceanic | place: Canada: Northeast Subartic Pacific... | reverse complement strand
GCCTGATGAAACCATCAGTCCACAGGATAATGTCCGAGCGGGTAAAATGGCGTTGCCACCCTGTCACCTGCTTTATCAATTTTACGTCGCCAACAAAACACTCTCTGCCCAGTTGTATATTCGTTCGAGCGATGCGTTTTTAGGCTTGCCCTTCAACATCGCATCGGTGGCGTTGTTGACCCATATGCTGTCTCAGCAATGCGGCTTAGCACCTGGAGAGGTGGTCATTACTTTGGGCGACGCTCATCTCTACAGTAATCATGGTGAGCAGGTCGCGACGCAGCTTGGTCGCGTGCCTGGGGTCTGCCCGTCTTTGAACATGTTGCGCCATCCAGAATCCATTTATGGTTACCGCTTCGACGATTTTGAACTGGTTGGCTATGACCCCGCGCCAAATATCCCTGCTCCGGTGGCGATCTGATGACAGGATCTCGGCAAGATAATGATATTCCTGTCGTATTGGTGCTGGCGGCAGCTGAAAATGGCGTGATCGGACGGGGAGACGCCCTACCATGGGATTTACCCGATGACTTGCGTCATTTTAAACGGACCACATTGGGACGGCCCATTATCATGGGGCGGAAAACCTTTGACAGTGTTGGTTTCCCGCTGCCTGGGCGCCGCAACATCGTGGTCACTCGCGATCAAAATTGGCATCATGAGGGCGTTACGACGTGTCACACGCTGTCAGACGCCTTGGAATGCGCCTTTGGGCAGGCGCTCATTGACGGCGCCGACGCGGCTATGGTGGTGGGCGGTGCTGAAATCTACCGGTTGGCATTACCAAGAGCTGACAAAGTGGTATTGACGCGGGTTCATGGCGCGGTTGACGGTGACGTGGTGTTCGATCTTGACCTCCTGGCGCAGTGGCGCGAGACCGCGCAAACCGCTTACGACGCAGTAGATGGCAACAGCCATGCCTTCACGATTGTTGAGCTGGAACCGCCTGCTCGCCCCATCTGATCCGCGAAAACGGTTTAACGTCGGTAGGCAAATTATTTGCGTTGGCGAAACGGACGGGTTAAATTCGCTCCCCCAATGTTGGTAGACGCGATATTATAGGAATAACAGCGTCACTAATTTAGCTTATAGAAGAGTTGGCCTAGGCCAGCGCATTCCAGATTTTGCTTTGAGAGGAAGTATCGATCCTATGACTACGACTCGACTTAAAAGTTTACTGTTGGCAATCTGTGTCGGCGGCAGTGCGTCGCTGGCCGCCGCACAGTCCATCGACCCCATCGTCGAGGTGGGCAAGCAACGGGCAGTGGCGGCAAAGTCCTCCCAGGCCAAGATTGACCGACTCGCGGACGAGGCGGCCAGCTTGTTGTCTGACTATAAAACGGTCATGAAGCAAGTGGATGGCCTCAAGGTCTATAACGCACGCTTGGAGCGCCAGATTGCGAACCAAGAGAAGCGCATCACCGATATCGATGCTTCAATCGCGGAGTCACAGGTGATCCAGCGCCAGGTTCCGCCGTTGGCTATCGAGATGCTCGCCGGGCTTGAAAAGTTTATTCAGCTGGATATGCCCTTTGATTTGGATCTTCGATTGAGCAACATTGAGCAAGTGCGATCCACTTTAGACCGCTCTGATGTTTCGCCTGCTGAAGCTTTTCGGCAGGTGTTGGAGCTGTATTCGATAGAGTTACAGTACGGTCGAGGTATTGAAAGCAAACGCACCTCTATCGAATTAAACGGCACAGCGCGAGAGGTGGATGTGCTGAGAATCGGTCGCGTAGCGTTGGTGTACCAAAGTACTGATGGTGCCGAGAGCGGTGCATGGAATCGCGAAGCAAAGAGCTGGGAAGAGCTGTCCGCGGGTGACTATGCCACGGCGGTCCGCAAAGGCGTTCGTATCGCCGAAAAATCCGCGACCATTGAGCTATTGAACATGCCCATATCAGCCCCGGAGGCGAACTGAAATGCGTTCTCAATTTCTGAAAGTATCTGCTCTGGTGCTCGCAAGCGCACTATTCGCTCCCCTCTCTCTAAGCCAAGAGGCTGAGGCTGAGGCCGAGGCGCCGCCCCCGCCGACTCCACAGGAAATCGCCGCTGAAAATCTTGATCAGTTGCTTAATTTAGTCGAGCAAGGACAGCTTCGTGCTTCCGCAGAAAATAAGGCGCGCGAGCAGCGCTTTGCTAGCGATAAGGCTAATCAGGCAGCAGCGCTTAAGCGCGCTGAAGACGAGCGCTTGCGGGAAGAGCGGCGATCGGCCCGATTAGAGAAAAAGTTTGAAGAAAATGAATTGCTGATTGCGGCGAAGCAAGAGCAGCTGAAAGAGCGTTTAGGTTCGTTGGCCGAGCTATTTGGTCATCTGACGGCGGCTTCGGGTGATTTAGCCTCTAGCATCGAGGTGTCTTTGGTCAGCTCTGAGTACCCAGGGCGTGAGGTCTTTTTGAAAGGCCTAATAGCGAAAATGACTGGGTCAGACAAATTGCCACGCATCGATGAGATTGAGAAAGTGTGGTTCGAGCTGTTGCGTGAGATCCGCGAGCAGGGCGAGATCAGCCGCTTCACCGCGAAGGTAGCCATGCCCTCTGGCGAGCTCAGTGAGCGTGAAGTCGTTCGTGTCGGTGCTTTCAACATCGTTGATACAGAAGGCAATTACTTGTCTTTCAATAAAGACCAGTTATCTGAGCTGCCCCGGCAGCCCGGTGGCAGCTTTACTGGACAGGCACAGGATTTAGCTTCTGCGCAATCGGGACTGTCGCAGTTTGGTATTGATCCCACCGGTCCTACGGGCGGCTCATTTCTGGCTGCTATTATCGATAGCCCCACTATTTCCGAGCGCTGGCACCAAGGTGGATATGTTGGTTATGCCATCACGGCGGTGGGCACCTTTGCCTTCATTCTGGCCATTTTCCGACTGATCGTGCTGACTTCTGTAGGTAGCAAGGTGTCATCTCAGCTCAAGTCGACGTCGGCACGCGCCGATAATCCTCTGGGACGGGTCTTAAAGGTTCACGAAGATCATCCGAACATGGACCCCGAAACACTTGAATTGAAAATGGCAGAGGCGGTACTAAGTGAAACGCCACAGCTTGAACAGGGCCTCACATTGCTGAAAATTATTGCCGCAGTAGCGCCCCTGATGGGGCTGCTGGGTACGGTGACCGGCATGATCATCACCTTCCAAGCAATCACCATCTTTGGCGCGGGTGATCCTAAGGCGATGGCTGGCGGTATCTCCTCAGCATTGGTGACCACGGTGCTGGGCCTGTTGGTTGCGATACCCACGGTTTTGCTCCATACAGTGGTGAATGGGCGTTCGCAGCGGATTATTCATTTGCTGAACGAGCAAGCCACGGGCATTGTGGCGGAGCATTCCGAGCGCGCACACAACTGATTGCTCGGGGAGGTTAGCGGCTCATGGGTATCTTCGAGGTCATTCTTGCCTTTATGGAAAAGGGCGGGGACGTGTTGTGGCTGATTGCCATCTTAGTGCTGTTTATGTGGACGCTCATTTTTGAGCGGGCCTGGTACTTCGCTTCTGTCTGGAAGCAGGACCGCGCTGCGGTGCTCGCGAACTGGGAAGGACGCAGTGAGAGAAAGTCATGGAACGCTAAAAAGATCCGGGAGCGTTTACTGTCCGAAAGTCGCGAGCTAATTAACGACAATATGAACGTGATCGCTACGTGCGTCGCGTTATGTCCGCTGCTCGGCCTGTTGGGCACTGTGACGGGCATGATCGAAGTCTTTAATGTGATGGCCGTGACGGGTGGTGGTGATGCAAAGTCGATGGCCGGCGGAGTAGAGCGGTCAACAATTCCGACGATGGCAGGCATGGTTGCTGCGCTGTCGGGATTATTCGCTAACACCTACTTACAGCGCATCACTAATCGTGAGCGACAACTGCTCACAGATCAATTGACGTCGGATCACTGATCCTTTCGCTGGATCGAGGAAGTTATGCGGAAAATCGGGAAACAAAAGGAACAGGACGGCGCAGAGATTGATCTGACACCGATGCTAGACGTCGTGTTTATCATGTTGATCTTCTTCATTGTGGTGGCTTCTTTTCTCAAAGAAGCCGGTATAGAAGTTAACAGGCCTGACGATAACCAGCCAGATAACCCTGAGGATTCCAATAGCATTCTCGTTAATATTGCCTCAGATAACCAGATCTGGATGGAGAACCGCAGAGTGGACGCTCGTTCGGTAAGGGCAAATATTCAGAGGTTACTTGCGGAGGATCCAGAGGCGCCGGTCACGATTAAGGTGGAGAAGGGTGCAGAAGCAGGGCCCGTGATTGACGTGGCGGACGCCGCACGAGAGGCTGGTGTTGGATCGATTAACTGGGCCTCTGACCGTTAAGGAATATAGTTATGGGTATGCGTGACCAGGCGAGGCCAGGCGCCGATGAAGGAGGCAGTCAAATTGATTTGACGCCAATGCTCGACGTGGTCTTTATTATGTTGATCTTTTTTATCGTGACCTCATCGTTCGTGAAAGAGCCCGGTGTAGACTTATTCAAACCGCAGGCGTCCACTACCGAGACCTGTGCTCGAGGGACCATCATTTTTGCCGTGGATGCCAATGGCGATGTTTTCTATGACAAGAAGAAGCTCGCCTTTGATAAAGTGTTGATAACAGCGCGATCCGCGAAAGAAGAAGCTCCTCAGGCAAACATTGTCGTGCAGGTGGACAGAGAAAGCCCCGCCTACGTAGTGGAGGATCTGATTGATATCGTTCGACCTACTCTTACGTCGCCGCCTTGCATCTCCACGGACGAAGAGGCTTAATCGTTATGGGTAGTTCTGTTCGCGTTGCTATAAGTGCTGCCCTTGCGGTTCCAGTGGTTATTGCGCTTTTCTTGATTATGTTTAAGTTAATCGATCGTGATTACCAGCTAGACGATGAGCCCGCAAGGAAAATTGCTGACATTGTGGTTCCTGACAAGACCATAGATACTAACTTAAAAGAAGTTAAGCCAGAAAAGGTCGATGACCCAGAGCCACCTCCAGACGACCTTCCTCCGCTTCAGGCTGATATTCAGCTGGACATGAACATTGGGAATACAGCCCCAATCACTGGCGTTAACTTAAACCTTAATGCGTCTGGCATGTCTTCGGGTGACGGTGAATATCTCCCCATCGTGAAAGTGGCGCCTATTTATCCTCGTCGCGCACAGACCCGCGGTATTTCCGGATACTGTATCGTCGAGTACACCGTCACGAGGACCGGCTCCATTCGAGATCCTTTTGCGGTGGATTGCTCACCTAAAGGGATTTTTGAGAGAGCCTCTGTTAAGGCGTCGGCCAAGTTTAAGTACAAGCCGCGAGTGGTAGATGGTGAGCCGATTGAGGTCGCAGGCGTTCAGAATAAATTTACTTACGAGCTGGAAAACTAAGTTGAAAGGCGTAGCCATGACATTTTTTTCGTTTTTTCGACTGACAGCCCTAGTGACACTGGCGATGTTCGCCACGGTGTTAATCGATCGCACGGCTCCGTCGGTCTTGATCTCGCAGGCTGTTGCCCAAGACGAAAAAAAGGAACCGCGTGAAACGCGTCGCACGCCTGCATTGCGTAACAAGGTTTACGAGCGGCTAGCAGAAGCGCAAGTGCTGGCTGAAGAGAAGAATTATATCGGTGCTAAAGAGATCCTCGATGACATGATCTCTGAAGAGGGCAAGCGTGCACTTAACAGCTATGAGTTGGCTAACGTTTACAACCTGCAAGCTTTCCTCAGTTACTCCAAAGAAGATTATCAGGGCTCATTGCGCTACTACGAGCTCGTAATTGCGCAGCCTGATATCCCCCTGGCGATGGAGATTAATACCCGATTCACGGTAGCGCAGCTTTATTTTGTACAAGAAAAGTGGCGCCAGGGTATCGATGCGCTCCTGGTCTGGTTTAATTTAAACGAGAAACCCAACGCCGGTGCTTATGTTTTGTTGGCGCAAGGCTATTACCAAGTCAAAGACTATAATTTGGCCCTTCAGAATGTGGAAACCGCGATCTCTATGCACGAAGTCGAGGGTAAGTTGCCCAAAGAGCAGTGGTATAACTTGGCGCGATTCCTCTATTTTGATAAAGAGGATTACGACTCAGCACTGAACGTGTTGAATACACTGATCATCTACTACCCGAAGAAGCAATACTGGATTCAGGCCTCTCATCTTTATGGTGAGAAAAAAGATGAAACCCGGCAGTTGGCGCTGATGGAAGCCGCTTATGAGCAGGGATTCTTAGATCGCAGCAGCGAGCTGGTCACCATGGCCTACCTATATCTCAACGCAGAGGCGCCTTATTACGCGGGTTCAGTGATTCAGAAAGGCCTAGATGAAGAACTTGTCGAGGAGAAATCCAAGAACTACGAGCTTGCCGGTAGCGCTTGGGCGCAGGCGAGAGAAGTCGAGAAATCGATTCCCATGATGGAAAAGGCGGCAGCTAAGTCTGACGAGGGCGAGTTATACGTGCGCCTAGGCAATGTCTACCTTGATGGCGACCAATTTGATAAGGCCGCCAAGTCAGTTCAGAAGGGTTTGAAGCGTGGCGGTGTGAAGCGCCCGGACCAAGCTAGGCTGGTGCTCGGTATGTCCTACTTCAATATGGGTGAATACAATAAAGCGAGACGCGCGTTCCGAGATGCTGGAAAGGACGAGCGGTCTGAAAAGTACTCGAAGCAGTGGATCAAATACATTGCGAGTGAAGAACAGCGTCAGATTGAGCTGCAGAAAGATATTTTCTAATTGCTGACAACGCATGGGTAGGAAAAGAAAAAGGGGCCTAACGGCCCCTTTTTAGTTGTTGTCGCGATGTCATGACGCCGCTGACTGTGAGACTGTTACTCCCTTAGGCAAGATAATATGCCCTATCTCCTGCTGATGCCCTAAATGGCATGGTGCAGGTGAGCGTGAGTAACGTAGCCGGGAAGCGTCTTCCCGGCGAAGAGCCTACTGCGGGTTGACGTTTTCCGCTTGAGGGCCTTTTTGGCCGTCTGTGACAGTGAACTCAACCTTCTGGCCGTCGGTCAGGGTCTTGAATCCGTCACCTTGAATAGCGCTGAAGTGTACAAAGACATCCGGCCCGTCTTCTTGTGCGATAAATCCATAGCCTTTGGTCTCATTGAACCACTTCACGGTACCCGTTACTGTTGACATGTTTTCTACTACCTTCATTAATGATTTCTTACGTGTCCTTGCGGACTGTTATGCTCGGCGTTCACCCTATTACAGCCCGAAGACGGTAATAATGGCTCAGCGACAAGCGCGCTGGATCTGCCCAGCCCCTGCAGTGTAGCACTCTGTAGCGCCCGCGCAGGTGCTTTTTTTGTCAGTTTAGGCACTGTATTTGGGTAATTTGAGGTTATTTAACCGGCAAAATCTTCATAAGATCGGTTTTACCGGCTTCACCCTGTGTGCTGCCCATGGTCATGAGGATAAAGTCCCCCCGGGAGAGAAATCCACCATCGACCAAAAACTCAACGGTCCGCGCCTCGAGGTCCTCAGGCGAAAAAGCAGCAAAATCAAAAAATAACGGGATGACACCGCGGCATAATGCGAGTCGTTGCAAGGTGTCAGGCCTTCGGCTTAAGGCGAAGATCGGTAAACCAGAGCTCAATCGAGACATCATCGTCGGCGTAGTGCCCCGCTCGGTGAGGCAGGCGAGACCGCGGACTTCAGGGAAATGATTAGCGCCATACATTGCGGATAAGGCAATGGCTTCCTGAGGGCTGGAGAATTCTCTGTCCGCGCGATATCGAGAGGTGCGTGCAACCGGGTGTTGTTCAGCCCCTAATGCCGCGTCGGCCATCGCTGACACCACCTCTACTGGAAACGCACCCACCGCGGTTTCAGCCGAGAGCATCACCGCATCAGTGCCGTCAAGTACGGCATTGGCCACATCAAATACCTCCGCGCGTGTCGGCATCGAGTTGCTGATCATCGATTCCATCATCTGTGTCGCGGTGATGACCATTCGATCGCGTTTTCGGGTCGTAGAAATTAAATTCTTCTGAATGCCGATGAGCTGTGCATCACCCACTTCGACGCCTAAGTCGCCGCGAGCGACCATGACACCGTCACTGGCATCGATAATGTTATTCAGTAGAGCCGTATCGGCGACTACCTCCGCACGCTCTATTTTCGCGATAATGGCAGGGTGAACATTTTGGTCTGCCAACAGCTGTCGCGCTTCTTGAATATCGGCGGCGCTTGAAACAAACGAAACGGCAACAAAGTCCGGTTCGATATCGGGCATTGCACGGATGTCGTCTAAGTCCTTTTCCGTTAATGCGGGCGCCGCTAATCCACCTCCTAATTTGTTAACGCCTTTGCGTGCGCTCAGGCGGCCGCCGACCACAACAGTGCAGTTGACCTCAGTTTGGCTGACATCATCCACCCGTAAGCGCAACTTACCGTCATCGAGCAACAGGACATCGTCTTGTTCGACACTCGAGGGTAATGCTTTGTATTCGACACAGACGCCCCGATGATCTCCGGCATCTGGCGCGATCGTCAGGCTCAATTGGAAAGGGTCTCCTGCCTGCAGATCTACAGTGCCGTCTGCAAACCCGGCGATGCGGATTTTTGGCCCTTGCAGGTCCGCCAGAATACCGACGTAACGACCATGATGCCGAGCCTGTCGCCTGATGTGCTGGGCGACTTGGATATGATCTGACTGCGCCCCATGGCTGAAGTTCAAGCGAAACACATCTACGCCGGCACTCAGTAGGCGGCCAATCATGTCTTGGTTACTACTGCCAGGCCCTACGGTCGCCACTATTTTCGTGCGACGCAGTGACTTTGATTTATGAGCCTTTTTAGCCGTCACGATATTACCTGTCTCTTCATGTTTTCGCCGCTGTGGTGCTTCAGGGTACTGTTGATATGCATCCTGCAGTCCACTCGTTACGCGCAAACGCTGCATTGTGGTCAGGTCACCCTTGCGAACTTAAGCAAGTTAAACTGCGCAGTTTATTATGCCTGCTCTTTGCGTCGCGAGAATTTCGCTAGAGTATGGCAGGATGAAGGGTGCTGGTGCTATGTCACAATACCGCACCGACTCGTTTATTATACCGCTTACCACGGCCCTATTTTGCAACCTACTCACTCGATGAACCATGCCGAATCCCGATACCAGAAGCCCTAACCCGCCCGTGGGGTATGCCTGCGAATGCACGTTATCGCGGCGCCAGCAAATCGAGCTCGTCGCTGAATTTCATGTGCACCGTATTCGCCCCTCGCGTATCGCTTATCGGTTGGGAATCGATATTGCGGAGGTAGAGGCTTGGTTATCTGGCGAGCAGGACGAGCAGCAATTTCAGCTCTTGATGACCTCACATAGACGGCGGAAATACCAAATGCAGCTGCATCGAGCCGACCGGCTGCGTGGTCAAAAAGCGTACGAAATGAGGGTGGCGGCAAAAAAAGACCTGCAGCAAGGCAATACGGTATAGATTGGCTGTCGGCTTCAGTGAGTTGCGATAGCGTAGAACAGGGAGTTTCATGAGCGACACGACGGTAGATGCAATTGATCAGTGGCATCAGATGATGGCGACGGGACGTTACGATGGACTTCAGGAGCTCTTGTCACGCGATTGTGTGTTTTGGTCGCCAGTCGTGCACACGCCACAGCGGGGCCGAGATATCACATTAATGTACCTGACTGCAGCTGGGCAGGTGTTTGATACGGACTTTCGTTATGTCCGTGAAATCAGAAGCGCTGATACCGCGGTACTCGAATTTGAATGCAGTGTGGATGACATTCAGGTCAATGGCATCGACATGATCCAAGTGGACAATAACCAGATCATCGATTTTAAAGTCATGATCCGCCCCTTGCAGGCCGTGAATAAGATTCATGAGAAAATGATGGCGATGTTGGCGCAAGCCAAGGCGGCATCTTAAACGAAAGCGTGCGCGGATTTGCCTCGCTCAATGACGATCGCCAATAGGAGCAATGTTGTTGGACAGACTGATTATTGGCATTAGTGGTGCGTCGGGTGTTCAGTACGGCGTCCGGGCACTTGAGCTATTGCAAGCACTGCCTATCGAAACGCATTTGATCATGAGCAAATCTGCTGAATTAACAGTGCATCATGAACTGGATTGCTCTGTCGACGAAATCAAAGCATTAGCAGACGTGTATCACCCCGTGCGCAATGTGGGCGCTTCCGTTGCCAGTGGTTCGTTTCAAACGCGTGGGATGCTGCTAGCGCCCTGTTCTATCCGGACACTCGGCGAAATTACCACAGGCGTGACCTCTTCTTTGCTGACGCGGGCGGCTGATGTCATCTTGAAGGAGCGTCGCCGGTTGGTCTTGATGGTCAGAGAAACCCCGCTGCACCTCGGGCACCTTCGCAATATGGTTGCCGTGACTGAAATGGGTGCCGTGGTTGCGCCGCCGGTCCCCGCATTTTACGCAAAACCGGATTCGGTCGACGCCATGGTGACACAAAGTGTGGCGCGAGCATTGGATCTTTTTGATATCACCTTACCTGAGACGCATCGCTGGACTGAATCTTGAAGGTTCGGCTCGACCGATGGCGCCAGCAGTCATTGGCGTGGCTGGTCTTTTTTGTCATCGTCGTTGACTTGATTGGTTTTGGTATTGTGATTCCTATCCTGCCCTTTCTGTCGCCTCAACTGGGCGGTGGTAACGATGACATCGCGTTTATTCTGGTCAGCTATAGCGTTGCCGCGGCTTTTTTTGCGCCGGTGTGGGGACGCTTGTCCGATCGTGTCGGTCGGCGCCGCATTCTAGGCATTTGTTTGCTGGGTGGCGCCGCATCGCACTTTTTGCTGGCGGCCTCAGACTCACTTTGGATGGTGTATTTGGCGCGAGCTGTTGCGGGTGTGATGGCGGGGAGCGTGCCCGTTGCCACGGCAGTGATTGCAGATGCGAGCTCTCCTGATCAGCGTTCGCGTGCCATGGGACTGATCGGCCGCGCGTTTGGTGTGGGACTGATCCTGGGTCCCGTGATCGGTGGTTTGTTAGCGCGTAATGACAACGATTTTGCTTTGCCTTGTATCGTAGCTGGAGTGTTATCAGTCATTGCTGCGTTGATGACGTTTACGTTATTGCCCGCGAGCCAGCCGCAGCGACCTGATGAGGGAGACGCGCCGACATCGATCTCACTACTTCAGATAGTGCAGCGTTCTGGTTTCTTTTTATTTATCGCTCAGTTCTGCCTTCACACCTGCGCCGTCAGCGCGGCTATTTATTTGTTTCCACTATGGGTCGCCGACGGACATGGCTGGCAAGCTCGGGAGGTCGGTCTGTTTTTTGGGTTAGTGGGTGTGGTGATGATTGTGACTCAAGGTAATATTCTGGGAAGAATGACTGATCGATTTGGTAATGTCGGAGTGCTGCGGGGCGCAGCGCTTCTCTTCAGTACATCCCTATTACTGTCGGGCTGGGTCTCCGGCATTTGGGCAATGACTTTAGTGAGCCTCTGTGTTTTTTCGTCGGCAACCCTTTGTTTGCCCATATTAAATACGATTGCTAGCCATTTGGTGGCGCCGTCATGGCGAGGCCAGTTCTTTGGAATGACCGCGTCTTCCTCTGCTGTTGGCAGAGTGCTGGGCCCACTCATTGCCGCGGTATTGCTGGCGTACAGTGGTTTTGCCATGGCGTGGACGGGCATGGGGCTCCTGGTCTGTTTGATTGTGATTTGGTCACTAACTGATGGGGCCCGTTTGGAGTTTGCGGCAACGCAAAACATTTCAGAGTCAGCTCAGCCGCTTGCGAGAGACGCATGAAGCAAAAATGTGTTGTGGCGCTGTCCCTACCCAACGAACTGCTTGCTCGTTTAGCCGACCACTATGAGGTGCTGCCTTGGACCGATGCTCAGGCAA
>Ga0257110_1001301_pt1 | contig 11806 bp, 25 predicted proteins | sample LP_taG_7_FD_190184 | JGI IMG/M metagenome (GOLD analysis project Ga0257110, IMG submission 190184) | Marine microbial communities from Northeast Subartic Pacific Ocean, Canada - LP_J_2015_P26_10m | ecosystem: Environmental > Aquatic > Marine > Oceanic | place: Canada: Northeast Subartic Pacific... | reverse complement strand
AGGGCCTAAGTATATTCACCTATTACAAAGCATAATACACTCACTATATAAGCAAGATTTCTTCAAAAAACTCACATAATAATTCAAAAAAAATAAAAAAAGATTAAAAACCCTTGATTTATAAGGGTTTTTTATTGGCAAAAAAGGTTGACTTTTATACCAAGATGTCTTATTATGTATATATAAGTTAACAAAAAGGAGATATAAAATATGTTTAAAAAAGAAAACTTTGAATATGATGGTATGTACTTAATGTATAATCTTAAGCCTGGACAACATTATGGTAACAATGAGTTTGTTGCTAGATTTAAATATGTTAAATTTGCAGGTGCTTTTAAAAATTTCTTAATTAAAAACTTTACTACTGATGAATATTTTGGTAGATATAAAGCAGGTGAAAGTCCATTAGACATATTAGAATCTAAAGGTTTTGTTACACCACAGGCTAAAAAACTTTGTAAAAAACACGATATGGTTGCTAACAAAGAAAACTATATGAAGTGTATTAGAATTGAAATGGAAAAGAGAGGACTTTAATAATGAACGCACTAGTATCACATATTGAAAAGATGAATGCTAAAACTCAACTTTGGATTGATGAAGATCCAAAGAATAGGTTTGGTGGTATGCTAGTTAGCGATCCTAAACATTGGGCAGAATATGGTGTTACTACACCTGCTCAATTAGACAGGTATTTAGATGAGACTACTCTTTATGAGATGATTTCTTCTTGTACTAGTAAGAGCTATGCTCGTACTGTTCTTGCAAGAGATATGACTGATGAAGAATTCAAAAAAGAAATGGACTATTGGTCAAAAGAAAACGAAGAGCAGTTTGCTCGTGATAAAGCTGAAGAAGAAAAAAACGTTAAAGAATTTGAAGCTCGAATTACAGACTTGATTAATTCAGGTGCAGGTAATAGAGAAACTGCATTACGTTGGATTATGCAGGCAGAGAATATGGAAGATGAATATGACGCAGGTTATATCTGTTATAGTTTACACATACCATATTCATATCAAAAAGAATTTGAACCATTAATTAAGGAGGTGGCGTAATGAACATTATTGCTAATATTATTAGTGCAGGTTGGACTGTTCTAAAAAGTTATATTAAATGGACAATAATTCTTTGGGTTATTGTTATTGGTGTTGGGCTTTCACTTGCTGAAGCTAGTGAACAAATGCCACCAGTTAAAAAAAGTAATTCAGAAATTTGTCATGCACAAGACAGTTCTTATTATAATCGTACAAAGAACTTTACTGCATATGAAACTCTTAAAGAATGTTTAGATAGTAGTGATAAAGCTAGACTTCCAAAAAATTATAAAGTAAAGGATAAACAATAATGGGTACTTGGATTAAAAACTTTTTAGATGGATTAGCCATAAGAGTTTTTTGGTTTATTATCTTTGTAATATTTTGTATGATATTTCAACCGTTTTAATTATGGAAGATTTTAAAAAACAAACAGGATTAGGTATAGTAGGTTTTGGACATATTTCAAATTCGTGGATATGGTCAATGTATGTAGTTAGAGGTAAACGTTGTATTAGTGTACCTCTAATATATCCTTTTTATTTAATTATGTTATGGGTATGGAAATGGAAAAACTAGGAATTGATATCTTAAAAGAGCTAGGAATGGGTCCACTAGATAGAGGACATGGTAGTCCATATGATAGAGGTCGTGCAGATAGTTACTATAAACGTGGTCAAAGACCACATTATAGGCTGGGTAGAGTACAAATAGATGAAAAAAATATGACCCAAGAAGAAAAAACCCAGTATTATCAAGGGTTTAGCGACAATGAAAAAGATGGTGATTTTAAAGATTATGGTTGACAAGTAAGAAGTCTTACTGTATTATAATAGTATAAGTTAACAAAAAGGAGAATATATAAATGATACACAGTTTATTAGAAATGGAATTTAACCAAGCAATTAACAGTACTGAGAATAAGAACGAAGATGGTTCTATTAATTGGAACTTTGTTGATTCTGATTGTTATATGAGTGGTGTTCCAAAACTATATAAAGACGATACTGAGTATTATGCAGATTGGAATAATTTAGCAGATAAGTTTGAAGCTAAATCTTCAACAGTTGACTTTGATCAAACTTCATTTAATTTTAACCAGGAGGAAAAATAATATGACACCAGAACTTAAAAATGCAATTGATGCACTAAGAAAAATCAATAGCACTTCAGACATGAGCGAACTTGCTGATGCTTGGAAACTTCATTCAAGGTATATTGGGTCTCAAAATAAAAGAGGTCTTAAAATTGGCGACATGATTGAATGGGAATATAGAGGTACTATTAAGCAGGGTGAAATTTTTAAAATTAATCCTACTACCACTGTAATCAAAGGTGAGTTTGGAATGAAAACTAGAATTTCAAATTCTTTAATTAAAGGTAAAGTTAAGGAGGTTGCTTAATGTCAAAAACTAAAAATTATTATTGGGACGAAGCTGAAAAGGCTTTAGACAATTTAAAAGCAAAAAAAGATGCTGGTGAAAGTATAGACAGCATTATTAAATTTGCTAAAGAGCAGGAGGTTGCTTGGGACCTAGTTGGTTTTGATACTGACGTTTCAGGTGAACTTGAATCACAATTAGAAGACTGGCTACAGGAGGCCTAAGCAGAATGAACTTTATTATGAAAACCGCCAGTCACATTATGACTGGTATATGTATTTTAGGAATTACTTTTTTTGCATTAAATTATCCATCAACAGAAGTTAAAGCTGATACAACAGGTGTATTGCCTGATTATGAAGTAGTTGATATTGAACAACACAAACATTTGATGGATACAGAACTAGGTAACTATTCAAAAGATGATGTTGCTTGTTTGGTACAGAATATGTACTTTGAAGCACGTAGTGACGGCTATGCAGGTATGTATGCAACTACAATGGTAGTTATGAATCGTGTTAGTGATAGTAGATATCCTGATACAGTTTGTGGTGTTATACAACAAGGTCCTGTTAGAGAGTCTTGGAAAACACGTGGTAAAGACGTTGCAGATAGTGAACGTAATTATTGGCCTATTAAAAATAGATGTCAGTTTAGTTGGTACTGTGATGGTAAAGCTGATGTAATGTACAACGAAGAAGCAGTATATTTGGCTACAGATATTGCCTTCCTTGTTTTAGACATAAGTACTAATAGGTTAGGTGATTCAACATTCCTAGTTGATATTACAGAAGGTAGTACACACTACCATACTAATTATGTTAAACCAGCTTGGAGACATGATAGAGGAATGGCAAAGATCACTAGTGTAGGAACACACATATTTTATAGGTGGAACTAATGGCTGAATGGCTACTTGTATTAGTAATAGCAACCGCAACAGGCGATATTAAAGCCCACACGGTTGCTGATTTTAATTCCGTTGCAGAATGTACTCAAGCAATGGTTACTGTAGGAAAAGAAGGTCCTGCAATAGACGAACCACAAAACGTTGTTGTTGTTTGTTTAGAAAAAGGAAAGGAAATAATAGAATGATAGAAGATGCATTTTTTATAAGTGATTTACAACTCATTGGATATATGTTTTTATTTTCCGTTGGGTTTTTAGCTTGGATGTGGTGGAGCGGTAAATGAAAAAAATTAAAAAAGTAGCAGATCACGAAAACCTACAAGCAGAGTATTATCTTAGGCTTGAAAAAAGAGTTGATGTACTAGAAGAAAAAATTGATAAACTTACAGGCATGATTGAGAATCATATTGATTTTATTGATAAAACATATGAAGGATTAAAAAATCCTATTAGATCTGTAACTAGGTTCCTAGGAGGAAAATAGTGATTAAAAAAGAAGACTATCAAAATTGGGCTGATGTTATACGAAGTGATCAGGTTCCTATTGCTAGAGTAATTCAAGTAATGGAAGAGAACCCAACATTTGCAGAATGGTATAGAAAAACTTACCTAAATGAAGCTCAGAGATCATAGTAATTTTAAAGAGATGAGATATACTGAATCTGAATGGTTTAGTAAGTTTACATTAGGACATGACGAACCTGGTGGTCGTAATTGGTTAGATGACGGCGAAAAGAAACTAGGTGGAAATGAAACTGATGTTGAATATCATATTAATAGATATCGTTATAGAGATAATATAGAACCAGGTAAGAATATACCTGCGGCGTTTGGCTGTAGTTATACATTTGGTTATGGAATTAATAATCCTTGGCCAAAGTTAATAGGTGTAGCTAATTGTGGACAAAATGGTGCTAGTAACGATATGATTACTAGACTTGCTATAAGCTATTGCGAAACCTTTAAACCATCAGAGATATATGTACTATGGACATTTGCACATAGAAGAGAACATATAAACGAACAAGGTGGATTAGAGAAGTATAGAAATATGTCAACACAAACGTTAGACGAAGAATTTAAAAATAAAACTTGGCGTAGTAGTTATTTAGAATTAAGTAATATTAAAGCTGATCAATATAATCTTGCAAAGAATAGATTACTATTAAATCATTACTGTTCAATATATAATATTGTACTAAATGAAGCATCAATATTTGATATGTCTAAAAACGAATTCCCATTAGCCAGAGATAACGATCACCCTGGTACAGACTGGCATACTAATATGGCTGTCCATTTATGCGAATAGATCCTTTTACTAAATGGTTAAAGAAGCATAAAAGTATGGGAGGTTATCTTGCCTCTTCATATGTTGATTGGGATATACTTCACGATCCAGGTGATAGCATTGTAACTCTATTAGAACAATATAAAGATATTCCATTTGATGCAGTAATGGAATTTGCCGAATCAGATACATTTGATAACGAAATGGGTTATAGAGATGTTTGTGAAGATGCTAGTAAATTATTTTTCTTAACAGAACTTGTACAGTTTAACGAGCTATTATATTACCCACAAATAATACATGAACCCTGGCATAACAGATACAGAGTTCACCCAGGTAGTGGACGACTACAGGCACTTTGGCTATGTGGTTATAATCAAATAAAATGTATCTATACTCATTTTAACGAACCAGAATTTATTCCACCAGGAGATTGTTTTGAAATTGAAACCAAATGGCAGTTTGATAGAGAAATAATGCTAAGACCTGATCCTATAAAATGGCACTTTGAATCATATGAAGCTTTTCCAAAAACTAAAGAAAAGCAAAGAGCTACTAAACAACTTGATAGAGAATGGGATTGGAGTCATGTGAAAACTAAAAAACCTTGGAAGTTTATTAGATTTAGCGAAGGTCCTGATTTTGCATATCATAAGAAGATGTGGAGAAGTTATGCTATTGATGGTTGGAATGATTTACAACATGATCATATACAAATAGGATCAACTGTTTTTGAATTTAATAATCAAGGTAAAGTAGGTAACGTTAAAAGATTTAAAAATGTTGGATCAAAATCTTACTAAAAATTTAAATACGAGATAGTAACATCATGTTTTAATCCCATAAGCGGATCTTTACTATCCCATCTATATCCTTCTAAATGTTTTATGTGATTATCTAATGATGTATCTGGTGTAGGATTTACATTCCATTTATTTTTGAAATGCCCTAAACTTGCAATATGAGTATCAAGCCCATATTCATATATAGCTTTTCTAGCTAATAGTACTTCTTCTTTTAGTTTTTCTTTTCCGTATTCATTATTTTTATAGAATTCTTTGTAGTGTGGGTATGGAGTATCTGGTCCACCTACACTAGTCCAACCATCATAACAAGCATTTGGTGGTCTAGTAACTATACAAAATTTACTTTCAGGAAACATTTCAATCATCCAATCTATGTTATATATAAATTGGTGACAACGTATGATATAGTTTTTATCCATATTCCATTCAGGCCATGCTTGAGTTATTTCATTAAATATTTCTTCTTTTGACATTGTGTTGATGTTATGAAAGTTTTTTCCTAGTTCATTTCCTGGTCCAAAGTAAACACCAGTATGACGTACATTACCCCATCTAGTATCGTGTTGTAATAGTCTTTCTGGAGTTCTATCACCTATGTCTATATTAAGTTCTGGTATCTCACTTAATACCCAACTTGCGGCACTCCATTTACTACCTGGTGCACCCGTCATCCAAATTACGTTACTGAAGTCTGTCATTTAACCATTCCTTAATTTTTTTATAGTCAATATCTAATGTAGTATTAAAAACACGTTCGTGGTTAACAGTTTTTCTAAATACACTATTTGAAAACATTTTAGCATATATTTCTTTAGTAAGTATTGGTTCATATTTGTCTTGCCAAAACTTTTTCTTTCTCTCAAATGCCCATACATCTGCTAAAGTTAGATCTTCTTTTCTACCTTTTAGTATTTCTAAATATTTTAAATACTTATTATCTTCTGGAACTATTCCTTTGTGTCTTACATATGCTGGAAACTCTTTTACAATTTGCATCCATCTTTTTGTAGTTTGTATTGGATCGTGCATGATGTTAATAATTAATGCATTAGGAAAATGTTCTAACAATTTACTTGGCATAGCATGAGTACAATAAATTACTCTTTTATCATCATCAAATATATCTTGTCCACCATTTTCTACAAACAACTTGTCAAACATTTTATAGTATTGTTTTTCATTAGGAATATATTTTTCTATATAATCATGTGTTGGAGGAAGTTTACCTTTGGGTGTAATCCTATCAAAATGAAACCTACTTAATTTACGTTGTCTAATATGTTTATCTACAATGCCAACGTTCCAAGGATGTATTCCATTTTCTTTAGAACTGTACCAATACATACAAGGCATTGTTGCTAGGACTCTAGCTAGTTTGTGACCACTAGCACCTTGTTCAAAGCTAATGAATATCCACTTGTTATTTTCTTTACGAAGTTTTTCTGCCATAATACCAATACTGCCCTTCTACGAATTTAACTACATCTCCGGTAGCAAACCAATCTTTGTATACACTTATATCACCTTTTACAGATAATTCGTTCCATTCGGATATTCTTGTTTCTACAAATATCTCGTCACCCATTAGTGTACAGGTACGACCATCTATGTCTAAATCTTTTGCTTCTGAACTTGCTGGTGTAAACGTTTTATTAATTGCTATGGGTCCTACTTCACTCATGCCCCAATTAGTGATAAACGTACATCCTTTTTCTACAAATTTATTAACTATACTGGCTGGAACTCTATCACTGCCACAAGCAATAATTTTCTTTGTTAAGTCTATGTCTTTCCAACTTTTAGTTCTAGTAATTGCTTCTGCCATAGCAGGTGTTAGATGACTATGTGTAAAATCTTTAATACTATTAACCCATTTAAATGGATTAAAAAGTTCTGTATGAACTTGTGCTTTTATTTCTATAGCAGGTAATGTTTGTGCAAATAATCCACCAGCATGATTCATACTACATACAGTATAAACTTTACTCTCTTTAGTAATCATTTGTACATCTCTGGCTATTTTATTTGCTGATTTAATTTTATCAATAGGTTGCTCAATTGGCTTACTTGGGCCAGTGGTTCCACTTGTATGAATTATACAACCTTTATTTAGAATCTCTATCAAGTTCATCTTTTAATTTTTTCCAATCTGGATGTTGTGGCAAATATTTGTGAAGACCTATTGCCTGGTTTATAACCATTTCTAATAATTTAAAATTAAATAGTGGTGGAAATATACCATGTATAATACTGGCAAACGCCATGAATAATTGTTGACCTGCCGCTTTAAATGCAATATACAGATGTATAAAATAATGTATCACAGGATTCTTTTTTGGTCTTTTATTTAAAGAATCTGCTATGCCTAAATGTTTCCAATCAAACCAATGTTTCATAATATTTTCCTATGTTTAATTTCCATACTGATTGTCTTTGTCCATATATTTCTTCTTCAGTAAAGAATTTAACAATTCCTTGTTTTGCTAATAAATGAAATAGTTTATCTGTTCTATTCATTTTTCCACTTGCATCATTTTCTACATTAGTAGTAATGTATGCAGGTTTTGTTTCTGAGCTACCTGCCCATTTTAATTGATCTGGAAGTATATACTTCCAAGGTATACTTGTCATATGTTGTTTACTTAATCCTGTTTGAGCTGGCATAGTTTGAACCCCTCTAAAAAGCATTCTATGTCCATCATGAAATTCGTGGCATCCAGCCATTGATACAATAATGTCGTTGTGGTAAACTGCCCACCATTCTCCATTATGCTTTTTAACCCAATCGTATTTCATTGCGTCTAAATCAGCATTATTCATATAGCCCATATCTTGACAGATATAACCAAAGAACTCAATATCTCTTTTTCCTGGATCTCTTTTTACTATCATTATATTCTAATTATATACATACTTATTTATCTGTCAATGATTGATTGACATTATATGATAAATAGTATAGTATATACAAATACGTCAGATAGGCGTACACAAGGAGAAATTATAATGGCTTTCGTAAAAACTGCAGACTTGGTAACTAAAAACGATAATACCTATGCAACTACAGATGAATTTAAAGCTGAGCATGGTTTACTAGGTACAGAAAATACCAATTATATTACCGATAGTAGCATTACTTTAAATGAAGCTGGTACTGGTGTTAGAGTTGTTTTAACCTATGTTGACGAAGCAACTGCTGATTCACATAAAGCGGCATTTGCTGATGAAATTGCGGCTAAAGAATACGATGTTACAATCGTATCTGAAGAAACTACTGAATAATATATTTGGTAATTTAAATGATGAAGTTAACTAATACACAGAAGCTTCTATCAATTCACTTATTTTGTCACTTGATGTTAATACCAGCATTCATCTACGGCAACATTTGGCTATTTGTTGCAAGTTTTATATGGTGGCAATGGATAGCGGCAACTTCAATTAGTGCAGGTTATCACAGATATTTTAGTCACAGATCTTTTAAAGCACCATCGTGGTATGAGATATATTCTCAATTTTTAGGTCTGTTCGCTAATCCTGGTCCTGTATTAACCTGGGCGGCAACTCATAGAATGCATCACACATACGTAGACTCTGACAAAGATCCACATAGTCCTACTATAAAAGGCTTTCTAAAAGTTTATTGTAGTGCTTGGGGCGATGATGTTAAAATTGAAAGAAGAATGTTAAAAGGTTTAAATACACCTAGTATAAAGTTTTTTCATAAAAACTATTTTACTTTGATTATTTTAGTTCCTTTATTTTTGTTTTTAATTGACCCTATGTTATTTTTATTTGGCTGGTGTGTACCTGTTGTATTTGCTTTTCATGGATATGGAATAGTTAATGTTTTACCACACGCCAAAAATGGAGAACCAAAGAATTCTTGGTTTGCAAATATATTAACTGGTGGGGAAGGTTGGCATAAAAATCATCATGATAAAAGTCAAGACTGGAAAATAGGACAACATTGGTGGCAAGTAGATACAGGTGCTTGGTGGATTAAAGCAATTAAAAGATAATGCATACAGAAACAACAGAATCAATTCCATTAGAACTTATATCATTATTTGAAGAGTCGTTAGATGATTCAAAAAATAGATTACCTCATAATTATAATATTGAGAGTTTAAGTAGTGATGAGAATTTATGTTACAGTATAACTTGGGATAACGACAATGATGTTATTGCAGGTAGTGTAGCAAGAACAAGAGATTTTTATAATGGTGGTGCTAGGATATTAAGCAGATACTATACAAGTAAAAAACTAGACAAACATAGAAGTGGTCTACGTATTCATAAGTTTCATAAAAATGGAATGAGTACTTTTGCTTGTGATATGGCAGACCAACAAGTAGATTTTGCAATTGAACGTGGAATCATGAAACACTTTATAAGTAGAGAATATGGTAATTTTAAAGTAATGAAAAATATTCACAAAGGTTTAAATGCTAATTGCAAATACAAAGACTGGGTACTTGAACCCAACGAATGGCAAACTGCACCTTGCGAAGGTGACGAATGCTGGCAACATATAATTTGGAGGGGAGAGAATCCGTTAACAAATGATTACAGAAAAATATAAATTTTTAATAAACATAGATGCAGATCTAATAAATGAAGAACTTATTAATAAGTTCCATAAAGGTGGTTATGGTATAATATGTATAAACAATGCAACAGAAAATACTATAGATCAGTTTGGAGAACTTCTTGATCAAGATATGTATGGTCGTAAAAAAGTTACCATAGGTATTGAAGATGAAAAAGGAGAAAAATTAAATCATGCAACAGATATGCTTTGGCATCAAGATAGAGCATACAGTAAAAATATTCATCCATTTGTAGGGTTATATTGTATGAGAGCAGATGAAGGTTCTAGTCCTACACATTATTTAGATATGCAGGGTGTATATAAAGATAGTAGTGATGAGCTAAAAGAAGCAACTAAAGACATAGAATGTGTTAATAGTATTACCAAGTATATGAGCCAGGAAGAATACCCTTACCAATTTAAAAATGAAGTACAAAAACGTGCATGGCGGATGAAGAACAGAGCCAAACATAATCTAGTATGGAAAGACGAATATGGTCCTTTCTATTTCTATAGTGAAGCATATACTGAAACCGACCTCGAACCACAACTAAAAGAAGAAATATATAAAGAAAATCATATGTATTCACACTATTGGAAACCAAACCAACTGTTAGTATACAATAATCATAAAGTATTGCATAAGCGAGATTCTACACCAGATACAGTAATTAGACAACATATTCGTTATGCACTTGACAAACCAACTGAATTAGTATAAAATGTATTACATATATAAGAGGTCTTTGGCGTCATCCCTCTCTAAAAATTCTGCCGCAATATTATAGGAGAAACATATGAGTTATTATAGTACAAAAACATACGGACATAATATTGGACTGAGTGCAGTATTTCGTCAACCAAACGCAGACCATTCACATTGCCATTTGTTACATGGTTACAGTTTAGCATTTAAATTTACATTTGGATGTAAAGAACTTGATAATAAAAACTGGGCAGTAGACTTTGGTGGGTTAAAACCATTAAAGGCATGGTTAGAAGATAACTTTGATCATAAGTTATGTTTAGATAAGAGTGATCCACACATGAACGAATTTAAACATTTAGATAATCTAAACCTAGCAGAAATTAGATTATTTGACGGTGTGGGAGCAGAGAAATTTGCACATCATGCTTGGGCATTTGCTGACAAATTAATTAAAGATGCAACAGGTGGACGTTGTTATTGTGTAAGTGCTGAATGTTCAGAACATGGTGCTAATAGTGCAATCTTTGCACCGGAGCCATCAAATGACACAACCGAATAAGATAGCATTTTTTGGAACCAGCCATACTTACGGTGATTGTAAAGAAGGTGTAAGTGCTGGTGCAGATTTATTTAAATATCTAGAAACTCCTTGGCCAGATATATTTGCTAAAAAATTAGATAAAGATTTTTATAATTTTGGTGTAGGCGGTGCTGATAACATGACTATGTTAGATACTGTACTAGATGCATTTAGCCAAGGTAAAATGGATAATGTTGATACAGTTATACTTGAACCAAGACTAACATTTGATACGGTTAAAGTTCCATATGATAATACAGGATACGAAAGACACTGGCTTAACGAAAAACGGATGCCTAGTAAGCATTGGATTGATCATAGTAGGCACACAAAGATAGCTGATCCAAAGATGCCAATGCCGTTAAGTGAAAGACTTTGGGCTAGAGTTGGATTAATAGATTTAAAAAATTCTGATGCATTTAAGAACAGAATAAGGGGAACTTATAAAGGATCTACATATGAGAAAAAGTTGGCAGACGAAGATATAAAAAAGTATGT
>Ga0257110_1001300_pt1 | contig 11810 bp, 6 predicted proteins | sample LP_taG_7_FD_190184 | JGI IMG/M metagenome (GOLD analysis project Ga0257110, IMG submission 190184) | Marine microbial communities from Northeast Subartic Pacific Ocean, Canada - LP_J_2015_P26_10m | ecosystem: Environmental > Aquatic > Marine > Oceanic | place: Canada: Northeast Subartic Pacific... | reverse complement strand
CAGCTTGAGTGATTGAATTAGGCACTTCACTTTCGCGATTTATATAAGATTCAGGCAAATCTTTAGCATAATCACTACCAAAGAATATTGTAGTATTTTCTCTTACTTCAGGGCCGAAAAATACATCAGGAGAACTAGTGAATACTATGTCTACTGCAGTTTGGTCAACTAATACATCCCTAGTATAATTTGAAAAATTCAACCCTGCTCCTGGGTCACTCCATGAGGTCCAATTAACAGTATTATATGGGACAATTAATTCATCACCAGGTTGAATAGTCGCATTATCCATATATTCGATAATCCAATCATCAAGTTCGGAATTATTCCAGAATGAAGTATGAGATACACCCTGAGTGAATCCAGCATCAACACCTACTGGTCTGTAGCCAACAAGACTGGTATTGACTCCAAAAGATATACCTGTATATGAATCATAAGTGTGCCACCTCCAATATTGAGTAATACCCAAATCAACACTAGTAGAGTTTGTTACTATGAACATTAGCATGTTTGGGTCAATATCATCTATTGGATTGAAAGGGTCGCTATTAGAACCCACACAATCTAATGACCAAAAATCGGGTCCACATTCTTGTCCATCGGGAATCCCTCCACCATCTGTATCAGGATTTAACCAATCTAAACCCAATGCTTGCTCAATAGTATCTGGTATGCCATCGCCATCTGTGTCGGTTGGATTCAGATCGTCTTCTGAATTATTCTGAGGATTAGTCCCATCTAGATATTCTTGCCCATCTGGGACACCACCATCATCAGTATCTGCATCATTCCATAACGTGAAGTAAGTATCAGTAGTACCATTCCCTCCAAAACCAAATATCAGGTCGCAACCAGTAGAGTTCTCAAAGTAATTATTCAGACCGTCCTCGTCAGTATCAAGAAGGTTGCTGCAAGGATTACTCGGGTCTGTTTCATTTATTATCTCAGTTAAATCATCTACTCCATCACCATCTGTATCATACAAATCAGGACTAGTAGGTGGCCCCCATGTAGCCAGTAGTTCTTCCCAATCTGCTAATCCGTCGCCATCAGAATCTGAGAAATCATCATCACAATGAGGTAAATTATCTAATGCAGGAATCGAAGTATCCCAGCACCATGAATTATTTGTAAATAGTACGGAAATAGCTGTAGCAGGCATTACTATATCTACATCAGTTAGAGAATTACCTAACAGTGAAGAATAGCGGAAACCAACAGTACTACCATTTGTTAATTCAAAATATGCCAAGGGTGAAAGTTCGGCATTTGGAGATAGATCTTCTCTCCAGTCAGATGGGTCTGGATTTAAGTCAGATGTTGAGTTTAGTTCTAAGGATGAAGATGCAGCATTCCAGTTGATTATTGTTTTAACAATTATAACTTCACTAAGGCAAGCATCTGTTTGATGCCCTATTGCTGATTCATCACCATCGTTAACTCCTCCTCCATCTGTATCTGCTACGTCCCATCTAGTACAGGTCATATTTTCTTCCCAATTGTCTATGCCATCGCCATCAAAGTCACCTTGATCTTCTACACGAGTTGGATCGGTTTCATTCATATCGACAATGCCGTTACCATTTAGATCTTCTTCACCATCATCAAATTGGTCACCATCGGTGTTATTGTTACGAGGATCAGAAGCTTGTGCAGGATCACCATAAGACCCGTTTACTTCCACACCGTCGCTAATACCGTCTGAATCAGTATCAAAGGCAGTAGGATCAGTTAGAAGAATTAGTGCTTCATAAGAATCATTTAGACCATCGCCATCAGTATCATTATTTTGAGGATCGGTTTGAGTTATTGAATCCACTTCGGCTGTAAAAATTGCACAACCACCCGGTCCTAGCCCTAACACGGGATTACAGGGGGATTCTGTAGCAGTCATAGCATCAGGACCTGGTCTGAAATATTGAGTAGGAGGTGTTGTAGAACCATTTCTGGTACCCCATGTTGGATTTACATATTCGTACAAATTAATTAAACCATCACCATCTGGATCACCGTAAGTACCATCTAAGTTTGAAGCAGAAGTTGGGTCTAGGCCATTAGCTACTTCCCAACCATCAGGCATCCCGTCGCCATCAGTATCCCACCCATCAGGATCTTCATCGATTTGTCCATCCCCATCATCATCATCACTGGAACAATCAGCATCTCCATCACCATCGGGATCAAAATTATCTACTAATCCATCTTTATCGTCATCAAATGTATTGAAACAAATATTCCCAACTGGATCTTCATCTGCACCATCAGTTCCAGTGCCCTGCAAGAACTGCATAGCACTTTCTTCGTCCCAATTCCTTACAGGAACGGTACCATTCCACCAAACTCCATTGTCTAAGACATTTGGAGTGTTGATGTCATCCCATCCATTTGGCATAGCATATAGATATTCATTTAGGTTAGTGAAGGAATCTCCATCCGGATCTCCTACTGAGCCATTTATTGCAGTGGGAGATAACGGATCTAAGCCATATTGCCATTCCCACCCGTCGGGTAGACCATCATTATCACTATCCCAATCTTGAGGTTGTGTATTAATAATGAATTCTAAACCATATGTTAATCCATCACCATCTTCATCAGTAGAGGCAAGAGCTTCCCAACTCCCAAATTCAATAGCGGAGTATGATGCAAACAACATTATTGAAGTAAATAAAATTGCTGAGCGACGCTTGCGAAGGAGAATTCTATCAGTAGAATTAACAGAAACTACTCGCAAACCACTCCTCTCCAATATCAGTGGCGTTTAATGGGGGTCTTAAGAAGAATGGAGCGTCGTTCGGACGAGTAAACAAAAAAATCAGACTAGTTCTATATCATCATCATCATAACGGTTCGAATCAAGGGGTTGTTCAATTGATGTGATAGGTTCAGGAATATCAGACTCTTCTTGTCCTTGATCCTCATCATCATTCTTGTTCATAGAATCTATTAATGCCATATGACTTGCCCACCTTCGACGATTCATATTACTTTGAACCCCTGCAATTATCAACAAAACACCCACGACTAATACAATTAATGTAAGGGGTCTAGGGTGACTTAATTCATTTACAAGAATATCGAATACATTCCCCAGATCAACAGTCATTAGAACTGTCTTCTTAGCAGTATATTCATCGGACCAACTTTGACTAGTATCCAATGTTCCATCTATGACGTATGCAAGTGGCATCGCAGTAACTAAAACAGGCACTTTATCACCATTATTGGCCTCTGAGGAAACAGTTACTTTCAAGTTAAAACTCACTTCTTCGTAAGCACCTAATTGAATGAAAGTGGAGCCAGATGGACCTTCAATATCTACTGACCAACCAGGCTCATCAACTTCTGCATCTAACAAAATTGTCATTTCAGTATTGCCTTCGTTCTTAACCTTCATTTGGATAGAATAATCTTCACCTGGCAATAATTTTCTATCTTGAGTAACTTGAACAATTTCTAAATTCGGAAGATCCGAATCTATTTCAAAGGTCATTGGTAAGTCAAAATAACGAGGTTCGGAATCTTCGGTATCTTCTATGATTCGAAGATATATCGTATGATTACCTTGTTCGACTTGAGTAGTCAAAGTCACCGACACATAGACTTCAACAAATCCACCCGGACTTAGAGATACGCGAGGGACAGCCTCATTATTATCATCTTCAATCCTAAATTGCCATTGCCCGTATATTGGGCTTACATCAAGATTCTCCTGTAAAGTGGCAGGATTTTGGATTCTCCACCAAAGAGCGGTGTCACCTGAGTTCGCACTACTAATTATTCTTGCACGTAATTTGACATCATCGCAAGTATCCACATCAATTTGACCAAGTGGTGAACCATCACAGTCATAAGTTACTTCAGCTCTAATTCCAAATGTCCTCTGTATTGTAAACATCACAGTACTTCTCAAAGAAGAATTTCCAGAACTAGTAACTTCAATTTCGATTAATCCGAGGTCATCATCAGCACGATCATTGGATGGCTTGATATTAAGTAACAATACTTGAGTAGCATGACGTTCCAAGTATGAAGAATGGAATGTCCCATCACCTACATCTTCAAGAATCCTCTCTCCAGTATTATTATCATACACTTGAATAATTGATTTAGAACGCTGTAATACGTCTATTCGAAACATATCAGCATCGAAACCAGTATTGAATATCTCAAGTAAAAATGGTGTGAATTCACCATATTCCACATATCTTGGGATAGTATTGTCAATATCATCAGGCCTTGAAGAGTTAGCGATAGGGAGACCATGATCTTCGTCCCAAACGGATACTGCAGGTGGCTGGAAAACATCTATTTTTTCGAGAACAATGTTAAGAGTTTCTTGGTGAACTACTGTCTGGACACCGTCAACTTCTGCTTCCGCGACCGCTCTGATGTCTATACTACTAGGAGTACCTGTTAAATCATCAGGTGCTTGTAAAGTTAATATCGGATTGAGTATATCTCCACCTGCATCTAGTGAATACAGACTGGAGTCAGAATCAAATTCCACTAACCAAGAACTTCCTAGATTTGTCATAACTTCTAGTTCTACTGACATTGACTTAGTTGAATCACCTCGATGAACTAATTGCAGAGGTATTGGAGTAATTTCGCCAGGTGCAATATATTCAGTCTGCCTATCCATGCCATGATTTATAGAAACTCCAAATTGACGCATTTCAATAGGCTCATGATCAATCAAAACTAAATTTCCTTGAATGTCAGTTACTTCTAATTCAACAGAGTATTCTCCCGAAGGAACTCCGCCAGGGTAAGTCCATGAATAATGGCCAAAAATGCCCTCATTTGTATCATCAATATCTGGATCATCATTACTTATTTCTTTGTCTATTCTATAATTCCCTTGAGAATCACGGAGTAACAGTCTAACATTATCTATGTCATATCTACCAAACGCACTTTTCACATCGAAGGTGAATTGCATTGATCTTTGATCTATTATATCATTAGGGTACCATTCCAGTTCAGGTCCTTCAGATATCTCATCTCCATCTCTTTGCAACACTACAACGCTATTTGAAATTGCATTTGTTTCTACTTCTATTTCTGAGTGTCGAGTAGATTCGCCATCTATTTCGTTCCAAGCAACTTCTGCGGTGCAAGTTGAACCAAATGGCCCTCCGCTACTATCACAACCAGACATTTCTGCGGAAATAGTGATTTCAATGGTTTCATCTTCTAAAATCATAAATGAACTACTAGTACCGATATCAACCTCAAATTCTTCATGATCGAAATTACAACTATTCCCAATACCTGTGTTGCAAGCATCAGCACTCCATTCAGCTTGGCCTATCGACGAACCACCGGCTCTGACATTGATAGTCCAATCAACCGAAGAACCACTTGGACCTACCGCTTTCAAGAATAAATCTAGTGGCAGATAATAAGTGCCCGAACTAGAACCTTGGTTTGGTCTACCAAATATTTCAATTGAAGACAATAACTCTTGACTAATGAATTCAATTGTTTCATCTAAAGCACTAGCAGTTTCTTGCCCCCCTGATTCAGGAATCTTAGTAGAAATCAACCCATCACCATCTGTAGTAGAATCTGCAGATGCCAAATATAGTGTGTAAAGCTCAATTGGAGCTTCGACACTATTAGGAGAAGTTTCTGTGTCTTGAAGTTCATATCCATAGATTTGGCCGGAGTAAATGGGAGCCATCATTAGAAACGCTAAGAATAGAGCAATTCGCGCGATTTTTACGCTTCCTTGAGCATTCCTTGACTCTTGCACGGTTCTCGGCTGTTCGCAGGGTGTTAAAGAGTTCTTATCACAAGTTCCGGCTAAGCATCTGTTTTTTGGACATTTTAGAGCCGCGCGATTCAAGACCAAGTTCCCACGCCCGAGGGCCGCAGGGGTACCCGAGTGGTCAAAGGGGCCGGACTTAAGCTCCGGTGGCAAGGCCTTCGTGGGTTCGAATCCCACCCCCTGCACCATTCAAAATAATTTCGTATAATTACTTCGTTCGCGTCATTGAACAACCTAGCCTTCCATCTCCTTCCAAAACGTCAAGTTTTGTTATGACTACAGTGGCGGATTCTACCGATTCTGGCTTTAAAATTGAGTCTAACAAATTATTAGCAAGAGATTCTAAAAGAGAAAATCTATGTTTTAAAAGAACTTTTTCTAAAGAATTTAATAAATATTCATAATTCAATACATCCTCAATAATATCATTTTCTGGATCTTTGACTCCAGAAATTAAAACATAAATATCAAATCTTACAAGTTGAGGATTACCAATCTCATATTCATGAACACCTATGTCGACACTCCTAACAATATCTTCTAAAAATAGTGTAGTTACACCTTGGTAAGAAGATAATATATTTGTGATTGCGTCGGTAAGAGAAGTCATAGAATCACTCTGTTTCAAAAACAACATCCCTAGATCTAGAGAGAAACCTTTCTCCTGAATCTACATAAATCACTTGACCAGTAACAGCCCTTGCCATCATAAGATAACAAACTGCCTCCGATATATCCTCCGGAGAGGGGCCGAAACCTAGTGGTGAACCCGACTGAGCTCTTGAGAATCCTTCCTTTGTTTGCAAATCACTAACAAGAGTATGCCCTGGTGCTACGGCATTAATTCTTACTTTGGGTGCCAATCCTCTAGATAGAGAGTCGGTCATACCAAGCATGACATATTTAGAGGCTGTATAAGAAAGATAATCTGGATTTGGGTTGGATAGTTTCTGATCTAAGATATTGACTACAGACGCTTTTTCACCGTCCTTTAATGAATTGAGTATTTCACTAATCAGTAAAACAGGAACTTTGGCGTTCACGTTCATATGATTATCCCATAAATCAGAAGATATCGAAGATATATCATCATGGATAAAAACAGATGCATTATTGACTAGCCCTAAAACTTTACCAAAATTCTCAATAGCGGATTCAACTAATTTTTTTGCACTAGAAACTTCTGAGAGATCCGCCTGACAAATTGTAGCCGAACCGCCATTAGATATTATGAGTCGAACAGTTTCTTCCGCTTCTTCCAAAGAATTTCTATGGTGAACTAATATCTGAAAGCCAGCACTGGCTAGACCAATACTGATTTCTCTACCAATCCTCTTTGAACCCCCAGTAACAATCACACCGCCGCGATTCATAAGCCAGCGAGTATGAATCATGATATGACTTCTTGTATAGACGCAAGACAGGGATAACGAATCATAATGGTTTTCGTCATTACCCTACTCGTAAGTAACAATGTCCACTCGACTCCCTATCGTTGATAGCGATATATTGACTATAAATGAGGGGAAGGGAAATATGGGAGAAAGTGCCATTAGTAGAAGAAAAGCCCAGAGAAAGCGTCTACCAGAGTGGTTCAAAACTAGTTTACCCATAGGCTCAGCACAAAGAAATTTCAATAAAACAAAGGCAAATGTTCACCAACATGGTTTACACACCGTCTGTGAAGAAGCAAGATGCCCAAATGTGCATGATTGTTGGGCAAGAGGAACGGCCACATTCATGATCGCAGGAGAAGTTTGCACAAGAGGTTGCAGATTTTGCGCAGTAGGAACCATTAGAAAACCACCAATGCTAGATCCAAATGAACCTAAAGAGTTAGCCGATGCTATAGAAAATATGGAAATATCGCATGCAGTAATTACAGTAGTTAATAGGGACGATTTACCTGATGGAGGCGCAGGTCACTATAAGAAATGTCTATTAGAAGTCAATCGAAGAACACCTGAAGTAGGATTAGAGTTACTATGTTCTGACCTAGAAGGGAATCTGAATGCGTTAGCTGATTTATTAGATGATTTACCCATTAAAGTATTTGCACATAACGTAGAATGCGTGCCGCGCCTTGATAGTATTGTAAGAGATCCAAGAGCATCATTCGAACAATCGATTAATATTCTGAAAGAAGCAAAAAAATTGAGACCGGATTTAAGAATTAAATCTAGTATTATGGTAGGGCTGGGAGAAACTGATGAAGAAGTAGTAGAAGCAATGGAATTACTCAGATCAGTCGGTGTTGATATGATAACCCTAGGACAATATCTTCAACCCAGTGATAGGCACCTTCCTATAGATAGATTTCCTGAGCCGAAACAGTTTGCCGATTGGGATAAACAAGCTAGAGAAATTGGTTTCAAAGCAGTAGCTAGTGGGCCACTTGTACGTTCATCATATCGAGCAGGTTTACTATATGAGGAGGCCGAAGGAGCGGAACCTGTAGTAACTAGAGAATCAACTGGCTCTGCTGTTAGTCACCTAAATATAATGGGAAAATTGTGATTTGAGAAAGCCAACAAATATGAGTGAGGAGTAGGTGTTGAGTACATGGTGAAGAAGAAGACGGAGACACTCCATATCCCTGACGCCCCTCACCGACCGGGAGATAGTCCTGATTTTGAAAAATGGACTTGGGCTCCTGAAGACCTAAAAAGACTGAAAATAGACTGTTCTGTCGATGATACTAGAGAACATGCAAATGGCCTAGTTAGAGTATTAAATGACAATCATGAAGCTAAAGGTGAATGGAATCCTAATCTAAAATCAGAGGAACTAAAAATTGGCCTAGAGCATATGCTTAGGCTACGAATATTTGATGAGAGAATGATGAAAATGCAGCGTACAGGAAAACTATCATTCTACATGAGGTCATACGGAGAAGAGGCAATAGCTATTGCACAAACTATGGCACTGGAAAATCAAGACTGGTTGTTCCCTACATATAGACAACCAGGAGCACAATTCGTCAGAGGTAGAGATATGGTTAGCATGATTTGCCATTGCATTGGTAATGAAGAAGACAATGTCAAAGGAAGGCAGATGCCAGTTCACTATACTTATCGAGAAGGGCGATATATCTCTGTTTCAAGTCCTGTAGGCACACAATTTAGCCAAGCAATAGGTGTAGCTCTAGCATCGAAATATAAAGAATTAGACGAAGTCACTATAACTTGGATAGGGGATGGAGCAAGTGCTGAGGGAGATTATCATTATGCCCTTAATTTTGCCAGTATATTCAAAGCACCAGTTATTCTAAATGTAGTTAACAACCAGTGGGCTATTTCGACGCATTCTAATTTCGCTAGCGGAATTCAAAATTTTGCAATAAGAGGTTTACCTTATGGAATCCCGAGTATCAGAGTTGACGGAAATGACTTCCTGGCATTATACTCCGTCACTAAATGGGCTAGACAAAGAGCTGCTGAAAAATTAGGCCCCACTCACATAGAGGTCTTGACATATCGAGCGGGGGCTCACAGTAGTAGTGATGACCCCTCAAGATATCGTCCAAAAGATTCTGGCGATTTTTGGCCAGGAGGAGATCCAATCGAACGTTTGAAAATGCATATGATAAACATTGACAAATGGTCAGAGGAAGAACATCTTGAATTAGAAAAAAGACTGGATTCAGAGGTAATGGGTGCATACAAAGAGGCTGTGAAATTTGGAGATTTAGCTAATGGACCTTATCCTTCATCAGATGCAATATTTACTGAAGTATACGAAACTCCTCCTTGGCACCTACAAGAGCAATGGGATGAAATGAAGCGCTGGAGGGATGAATGATGGCAAATATGAATATGGTCCAGTCAGTAAACAGTGCATTAGATAATATGTTAGAAAGAGATAATGACATCATTATCTTTGGAGAAGATATAGGATATTTCGGTGGAGTTTTCAGAACTTGTGATGGACTACAAGAAAAATATGGAAAACACCGTGTTTTCGACTCACCTCTATCGGAAGGAGGAATTGCAGCGACGGCTTTTGGCATGGGAATTAACGGATTAAGACCCGTAGTAGAAGTGCAATTTGCAGATTATATTTTTCCAGCATACGACCAGATAGTCAATGAAATGGCAAAAGTAAGGCATCGTTCAGGAGGAGAATTTTGGTGTCCGGCGACTATTAGGACACCTGCTGGGGGAGGAATTAGAGGAGGCCACCACCACTCTCAATCACCAGAAGCACAATTTACTCATACACCCGGCTTGAAAGTAGTATACTGTTCAACACCATTTAATTCAAAGGGATTATTGATAAGTGCTATCGAAGATAATGACCCAGTTATATTCTTCGAACCAAAAAGGTGTTACCGAGGACCATTTTATGGAGATCCACATAATGTCCCTACTTGGAAGGGGCATCCTGAAGCAGAAGTTCCTGAGTCATATTATAAGGTGCCATTAGGAGAAGCAAGGTTAGCAATGGAAGGAGATGATTGCACAGTAATTGCTTGGGGTACGATGGTACATGTTGCAGAACAGGCGATAAAAAATTCTGGAATTAGTTGTGACCTTATTGATTTACAAACATTAGTACCATGGGACAAGGATGCAATAGTCAAATCTATAGAAAAAACAGGGAGATGTGTCATAGTACATGAAGCTCCAAAAACAAGCGGATTCGGAGCAGAGATGGTTGCTTCAATCCAAGAACGCTGCTTCTACCATCTAGAAAGTCGTATCGAAAGAGTCACAGGCTGGGATACACCATTCCCTCATACAACGGAATGGGATTACATGCCGAGTCCGTCACGAATTAGTGAAGCGATACGCAAAACTCAGGAGGAATGATTATGGGAGATTATATTTTCAAATTGCCAGATATAGGAGAAGGAGTTGTAGAAGGAGAAATTGTCTTGTGGCACGTTAAAGTTGGAGATTCTGTAGCTGAAGACGATGATATAGTCGATATTATGACTGATAAGGCAACTGTTACAATCCCTTCACCAACAAGTGGTATCATTACTGAATTCAGCGGAGAAGTTGGAGATATGGTAGCAGTTGGTTCAACATTAGTGACATTCTCAACAGATGGAAATACGAGTAATCAAGTAGAAAAAGAACCTGCTCTCGAAGAAATTAATGAACCAGTAGTTGAAGAAAAAATAATTCAAGAACCTGTAAAAGAAGAAAAGACTAAAATAATACCTAAACCAATACCTGTAGTTACACAGAGTAAGCAAATAACTCCATCTAATGGGAATTCAAGGGTATTAGCTAGCCCTGCAGTTAGAAGAAGGGCTAGAGAGGCAGAACTAGACTTATCAATAGTCTCAGGCTCTGGCCCTGCAGGAAGAATTCGTCATGCAGATTTAGATGCTTATATTGCCGCAGGTGGCACGGTTACGGGAGCACCTCCTACGTCCTATTCTACGAAAAGAACTGGGACAAATGAGATAAAAATAGTAGGATTAAGAAGAAAAATCGCAGAACAAATGGTTAAGTCTAAGTTCTCAATACCTCATTTCTCATATTTTGAAGAAATTGACGTAACTGAATTAGAAGAATTGAGACAGATGCTCAATGCCTCAAGAGATGACAATCAACCTAAGTTAACTTACTTGCCATTCATTATGATGGCACTAGCAAAGATAATGCCAAATCATGAAGAATGTAATGCACTTTATGACGATGAAAATAATATTGTCACTCAACATTCTGCAATTCATCTCGGAATAGCTACTCAAACTGATAGAGGATTATTTGTCCCAGTAGTTAAGCATGTTGAAGCAATGGATATTTGGCAATCTGCAGCAGAAATGCAAAGAGTCTCAGGTGCGGCAAGAAATGGTACTGCTAGTCTTGATGATTTATCAGGCTCAACTTTTACAATCACAAGTTTGGGAAGAGATGGTGGATTAGGAGCCACACCAATAATCAATCATCCAGAAGTTAGCATATTAGGAATACACAAGGCACGTGAAATGCCAGTTGTTAAAGATGGAAAAATAGCAATTAGAAGAATTATGAATGTTTCAAGTTCGTTCGATCATAGAATTGTTGATGGTGCG
>Ga0257110_1001297_pt1 | contig 11834 bp, 11 predicted proteins | sample LP_taG_7_FD_190184 | JGI IMG/M metagenome (GOLD analysis project Ga0257110, IMG submission 190184) | Marine microbial communities from Northeast Subartic Pacific Ocean, Canada - LP_J_2015_P26_10m | ecosystem: Environmental > Aquatic > Marine > Oceanic | place: Canada: Northeast Subartic Pacific... | reverse complement strand
TCGAATGGCCATGACTAATTCCTCTAAAGAGGCATTGCCAGCCCGCTCTCCCAAACCATTAATAGTGCATTCGACCTGACGAGCACCTTTCTGAACCGCAGATAAACTATTAGCAACAGCGAGGCCTAAATCGTTATGACAATGAACGGAAAAAACCGCCTTGTCCGCATTTGGAACGGTATTTAATAATCTCTCCATAATATCGCCGTACTCCCCAGGAGCAGAGTAGCCCACAGTGTCAGGGAAGTTGATTGTTGATGCTCCAGCATCTATTACAGCCTCAGTAATCCTGCACATAAAATCAAAATTTGTACGGCTTGCATCCTCAAGAGAAAACTCAACATCATCTATCAAGTCCCTCGCGATCTTGACAGCTCCCACCGCTTGAGCAAGAACCTCATCAGGCTGCATTTGGAGTTTATACTCCATATGTATCGGTGAGGTCGCAATAAAGGTATGAATTCTTCCTGCACTGGCACTTTTTAACGCCTCCCCTGCACGCTCAATATCACCTATCATGGCCCGAGATAGACTACAGATTCTGCTATCCCGCACGTTGTCAGATATGAGTTTAACGGCATCAAAATCTCCTTGGCTAGATACTGCGAAACCCGCCTCAATGACATCAACATTCATTTTCTCGAGTAATTTAGCAATCCTCAACTTTTCATCCTTGGTCATTGAGGCACCAGGACTTTGCTCCCCATCACGCAGTGTGGTGTCAAATATAACTAACTTATCTTTAATTCCCATAGTTTCATATGCCCTTTTTAAAGATCGAGTTGGATGCTAATAGCTACATTGTAGAACGCAACTTTTATTTTATTCTACCTATATTCGTGAACTGTATTTAAACGCACACTATTTTAATGATCTGCGTCAATGCTCACGCAGCACTGGCACTTTGAATATCTTTTGATGTATCACTTTAGATGCCCCTCAGGGCAGACGACAAAGAGCGTTATATAGTATAAAACTTTTAAGGAGTAAAGCTTGCGCGAACCTGCAATTTTGATGTGCAATTTTCATAACGCCAGTAAATCATATTCTCTTAGGTAATCAAGTCAAGTTAGCCATTGCTACCCTCTTTACCGCTAATAAAGTAACTAAAGAGGGCAATTAGTGGGGCTGATGAGGCAAAAATTACCCCAATTGCAAACAGGATCCTAGGTGGATCTATTGTAATAACCACAAAACCCATCACCACAGAGAGAATCACAAAGAAAGGTACCTTGCCTCGAAAATCAATTTGCTTAAAGCTGGGATACTTGAAGTTAGACACCATAAGTAATCCAGCTATAGCAGTTGTCACCGCAACCGCTAGCGATAATAGAAATGATGGCTCTACATTATGAATTGACCAAATAAAACCAGCAACCAGACCCGCCGCTGCGGGACTCGGTAATCCAGTAAACATTTTACCGTCGGAGATATTTGCTTGAACATTAAATCTAGCTAGGCGAAGTGCTGCACAAGAAGCATAAACAAATGCTGCAGCAAGACCAACCTTTCCAAGATTATTAATTCCCCATCCGTAGGCCACTACCGCTGGTGCCACACCGAAAGATACCATATCAGAGAGGCTGTCATACTGAACACCAAAATCACTTTGAGTATTTGTCATTCTGGCTACTCTTCCATCAAGACCATCGAAAATCATTGCTGCAAAAATAGCCATAGCTGCCCACTCATACTGACCGCTGAACCCAGTTAAAACTGCATAAAATCCACCAAAAAGAGCTCCCGTTGTTAGCAAATTGGGTAAAAGATAAATACCCTTTCGAGTGGGGACCTGAGGCTCTATGGAGTGAATATCACTCCCATGATTAAGGTTAAGTACTTTTTCGGTCAACCCGCTTTTCTTGCCCATGAAAACCTCTTTTACTTTTTGCTTAGAGTATGTCTGCTCAATTATAGCCCAACAGAGGCTAACCCTCCAAAAGCGCATGATGCAACTTATTTATATCCTTTTCACTTACCTTTAAAGCATCTTTTAAATAATTTTTTATTGATCCATATTGACCATCTATCGCATCTAAAAACGCATTGATATTGTCTTCATGAACTGAAACGTAAGGTGTCAACCATGCTCGATCCCAATCCTTAACTTTCGCTTCGCGCAGATGACCCTCAATAATTTCAATTAATCGAGTTGGATTATAATATTTACGAGTCAGCAGATAGTCCTCAACAATCACCTTGCGAGGCACGTCTAAAGCTCCCAAAATTAAAGCTGCAGCCATTCCTGTCCGATCCTTCCCCGCTGAGCAATGAAATACAGATACACCATCTAAATTATTAATTAACTCTCTCATAAATTTGGTGAAAGCTGGAATTACAACATCGATACAAGATCTGTATGAATTGACAACGAGCTCATGAGATGATTCTGGTGTCAGTTCACCATCAAACAAGAACTCCCAAAAACGCGATATGTCGCCAATGGATATTTGATAGTCATCAATGAAATCAGCTCTTATAGATTTACTTGGCGACTGTCGTTGCTCATCCTCACGCCTAAAGTCATTAATTTTATTAACGCCGATTTTCTCTAATTCATCTAAATCTTTTTCGCTTAAATTAGAAAGATGCCCACACCGAAAAACCTTTCTCCAGCGTATTGCTTTCCCATCTTTATTAACATAGCCCCCCAGATCTCTGAAATTAATTCCTCCATCAAGCGACAAAACCCGAGAATTATGACTTCCTACCATCAGACTATATCCTTATTAATCGTAAATATTTTAGAATGTATACGTTTTCCCTAGCTTTACATTTAACTTAGCGAAAAGGCAGGTAACCATCACTGAGCTCTGATGAATTTATCTCCTCTAGATATTCCAGAGACACCACTTCTCACAACCTCCATGATTCCCATATGACTAACAGCTTCAATGAATGCATCTAATTTTTCACTATCACCAGCCAGTTGCACGGTATAAGAAGTAGGAGTAACGTCAATAATGTGTCCTCGGAAGATTTCTACGCAGCTCTTTAGCTCGGTACGACTATCATTCTCTTTTGCTTTGATTTTTAAAAGCATCAACTCTCGTTCAATATGAGGGCCCTCGCTCAAGTCCACTACTTTAATCGTATCAATCAATTTATGCAGTTGCTTCACGATTTGTTCGGCCATCTGAGGATCCCCTTGAGTCGTCAGAGTAAGCCTTGACAGGGTCTCATCATCAGTAGGAGCAACGGTAAGGGTGTCAATGTTATACCCCCTTTGGGAGAATAGGCCAACAACCCTTGACAAAGCACCAAATTCATTCTCTAACAAAATAGAAATTATTCTTTTCATTATGTACGCTCCGTCTTACTCAGCCAAAGATCCCTCATTGAGCCACCAGGCATGTGCATTGGATATACATGCTCGGAGCGGTCGATGCAGATGTCCATGAATACAACGCGGTCTTTCATAGCGAAACATTCGCGCATTTTATCCTCTAGCTCATCATAAGTAGTAATTTTCATACCAACGTGGCCATAGGACTCCGCTAAGGCGACAAAGTCAGGCAGCGACTCCTCGTACACACTTTGAGAATAACGGCTGTTGTATTGCATATCCTGCCACTGACGCACCATACCAAGTGCTGCGTTATTAAGATTAATAATTTTCACTGGCAGATTATGCTGAGTGCAAGCAGAAAGCTCTTGTATGCACATTTGAATACTTCCCTCTCCTGTGACGCAAGCAACATCAGTATCAGGAAAAGCAAATTTGGCACCCATAGCCGATGGCAGTCCGAAGCCCATTGTTCCGAGACCTCCTGAATTAATCCATTGCCGGGGGTGATCAAACAAATAGTATTGCGCCGCGAACATCTGATGCTGACCAACATCTGATGTGACGATTGCTTTGCCATTCGTAACCTTATAAAGCATCTTGATAACGTCCTGAGGCTTAATAATGTCGCCACTGCTCTCTTCGTATCGTGAAGCTGTATATAAGCCATTAGTCTGGCGCCATTCTTCTATCTGTTTCCACCAATCCTTGAGTGCGTCATGGTCTTGTTCAATCGAGGATTGCTCTATTAAAAGCATCATCTCTCTAAGCACAGAATTGCAAGTCCCGACTATGGGTATGTCAGCCACAACATTCTTCGAAACTGACGTAGGATCTATATCGACATGAATAATTGTAGCCATTGGACAAAATTTTTCGATCTCATTTGTAACACGATCATCAAAACGAGCTCCAACTGCAAAAATTACATCCGCATGGTGCATAGCTGTATTAGCTTCGAATGTTCCATGCATACCCAGCATTCCTATGAACTGTTTGTCTGTTCCAGGAAATCCTCCAAGGCCCATCAAAGTGTTAGTAACAGGAAAGTTAAGCTTTCTAGCGACGGCTGTAAGTTGCTCGCTCGCATTGTCGATGACAATTCCCCCGCCAGTGTAGATTACAGGCCTTTTTGCCTCCAAAAGCGTTTTAACTGCTCGCTTGATCTGGCCACGATGGCCTTTATCGCTTGGCTGATATGAGCGCATTTTTACATCGCTTGGAAATTCATAAAGAACCTTATGATTTGGCTCTGTAACATCCTTTGGAATATCAACAACCACCGGCCCAGGACGCCCTGTAGACGCTATATAGTATGCCTTAGCAATAGTTGAGGCTATATCTTCAGCTTTGGTGACTAAAAAACTATGCTTAACAATAGGTCGGGAAACTCCCACCATGTCAGTCTCTTGAAATGCGTCTTGACCAATTTTACTGGAAGGGACTTGTCCAGAGATAACCACAAGCGGAATTGAATCCATATAGGCTGTCGCAATCCCAGTAATCGCGTTAGTAGCTCCCGGACCAGAAGTCACCAAAGCGGTTCCTACATCTCCTGTGGCTCTCGAAAAACCATCCGCTGCATGCACCGCTGCCTGCTCATGACGCACTAGCAGATGTACTACATCCTCTTGCCTGTAAATAGCGTCATAAATATGAAGAGCAGCCCCTCCAGGGTAACCCCAAAGGTGCGTAACGCCAACGTCTTTCAAAGCGCGGATCAATATGTCACCGCCAGATAAATGTTCCATACATCCTCCTTACAAATAATTCTCTCGAGAGATATTTGGACGGGAGACAACTGAAACATCAAAGTAGATACCGCAAAACGGTGGATTCAGTCACACAGATAAGTGTGTTCGACTGACGTCAGAGCCAAGGATATTAGCTCTATCTTTAATGATGACCAGAGGCTCTGGTAAAGTCCGCCTGGCTCTCTTGACCTTAAACTGGTTCGTTTAAGCGCACGGAGTATGAATATTTTAAATATGTTAGTCAATAGCTTATAAATGGTTATTAGATTAAAGTTGAGGTCTTTATCAACGTTTAAAATTCTTTTTCACTGATTGATCTTTATAGTTTAAGAACATTTAGGTTATTGGTTTTTATTATTAACATGGAGCTATACCAGATGGTAATCCAAATCCTATCGATTAGTCAGATTAAAAAACTGACATTGACTCTATTCATTTTAGGATCAATGATTAGCTGTACAAATCATGATGCAGTTCAACTAAAAGTTTTTATAAACATCAACGGATATACTTTTAATAACTTAGGAGAGCTGAATAAGTTTTCATCACTGGCAGTTAAAGGCGGGAAAATAGTCGCAATAGGCAATGACATTATTCTTGATAAATTTACCAAATCTAATCTGATTGATCTTAAAGGCCAAACGATGCTTCCAGGAATTACCGATGCTCATGGCCATGTCTCCAGTCTAGGCTATACATTAATGCAAATCGACTTAAGAGATAGTACATCAGCGTATCAAGCTGCCAAGAAAATCGCGATGTATACTGATCAAAGACCTTTTCTTAAGTGGGTTCGAGGCCGAGGCTGGAATCAGGTTATCTGGCCTGACAAGAAGTTCCCAAATTCAAAAATTCTTGATGAGCTAGCCCCTAATAAACCAATTTGGCTCGAGAGAATTGACGGTCATGCTGGCTGGGCTAATACCAAAGCACTAGAACTAGCGGGCATTACGACTAACACTTTATCTCCTCCTGGAGGAGAAATTCTGCGTGATTCCAGTGGCCAACCTACTGGTGTTCTAATAGATAATGCAATGGATTTAGTAACCAAAGTCATACCTCCCTATGACGAAAAAGAACTAATGCAAGCAATAGAAATAGCCAGTAATCATTTAATAAGTCTCGGAATAACCTCTGTTCACGATGCTGGTGTAAGCGCTCGAGAACATCGTATTTATCGCGCACTTGCGGACAAAAAAGAACTCTTAGTCAGACTTTATGGGATGATTAGCTCAACAGATCCAGAGCTGCCTACTATCCTATCAGAAGGCCCAGTAACCGATGAAAAGGATCTATATAGTGCTAGAAGTGTCAAGGTCTATACTGATGGGGCTCTAGGTAGTAGAGGAGCTGCACTACTGCAACCATACTCTGATCGACCAGACCATATGGGCTTGTTATTAACCTCAAAACAGACGTTAAGAGATATACTTGAGGATGCCGTTCTATCAGGATTTCAAGTAGCTATTCATGCCATTGGAGATAAGGGAAATCAGCTCGCTTTAGACGAAATAGAATGGTCCTATTCCTCTGTTGGTGGAAAAGAACTTCGACATCGAGTCGAGCATGCACAAGTAGTAGATTTAGAGGATATCCCGCGATTTAAACTATTAAATATCACTCCCTCGATGCAACCTACTCACGCTACTAGTGATATGAATATGGCTGAAGATCGAATCGGGGCAGAACGTCTAAAAGGAGCCTATGCTTGGCGCACTTTCATTGATCAAGGCAGTCGACTTGCCTCTGGATCTGATTTTCCAATTGAATTGGCCAATCCTTTTTATGGAATACATGCTGCTGTGACCAGACAAAATCGCCAGAATCTTCCCATTAACGGGTGGATCTCAGAGCAATCAATATCAATATCTGAAGCAATAAGATCATTTACCATTGACGCCGCCTGGGCGGCTCATCAAGAAACAATATTAGGAAGTCTTGAAGTTGGGAAATGGGCTGATTTTATTATTATTGATAGGGATATTTTCAATGAGCCAGAAGAGAGCATCTGGAAAACAAAAGTTCTGCAAACATGGATTGCAGGAGAAGTTGTTTATCAAAAACCTTAGATCATTCGCACGCTAACGTTGTCGATTAATCTCGCGCTTTCGGTAAACATAGCGCCTAGAATAGTTATTTCTATATCATCATTTGCGGCGATTTCTAATGTTTTGCTGTGACTGCAAGTGACGTAGTCAACTGAAAAGCCTTCTTTTTCAATTCCTCTCTTAGCCTCAAACTCCAGTTCAGAGAAATTCCTATTTCCACTGGTTATTTGAGTTGCTATCCAGTCGAGGCTTTCTTTGAGAATCGTAACTCGGGGTCTTTCATTCTCTGAAATATAGCGATTCCTTGAGCTCATCGCCAACCCATCAGATTCGCGGTAAATTGGGGCTTCGCTTATCTTAATTGGCAAACAGAGGTCTTCTACCATTCTTTTGATTACTGCCAACTGCTGATAATCCTTAACGCCAAATATGGCTTCATGAGGTTGAACTATATTAAACAGCTTACTAACAACCGTCGTAACACCCTCAAAATGGCCAGGACGGCTAGCACCACATAAAACATCTGTCATTGTCGGACAGATTACTCTGCTTTGAGTATCCAATCCGTTAGGATACATCTCCGTATCATCAGGATGGAAAAGATAATCACAACCAGCATTTCTTAGCTTCTCACAATCTGTATCGTATGTTCTTGGATACTTGTCCCAATCCTCGTTGAGGCTGAATTGAAGAGCATTAACAAAAATTGAACAGACCGTGATGTCATTAGTCTGCTTCGACTGCTCAAGTAACGCCAAGTGGCCGTCATGGAGGTTCCCCATAGTAGGCACAAGACCAATCCTTAATCCTTGACAACGATCAACCGATAGATTGTTTCGAAATCCGTTTATGGTATGGAAAATTTTCATTTTAATATCTAATATTTAGCGGCTCAAAGCTGAGCAAAGTGATCACTAGCCAGATTTTCAAAGCGCGTATATTTGCCCATAAACATTAGTCTGCAAGTACCGATAGGTCCATTACGCTGTTTACCGATAATAATTTCAGCTGTCCCTTTGTCGAGGCTATCCTCATTATAGACCTCATCTCGATATATAAAAGCAATCACATCAGCATCCTGCTCAATCGCCCCTGATTCCCTAAGATCAGCATTCACCGGGCGCTTATTTGGTCGCTGTTCAACATTTCGACTTAACTGTGATAGGGCTATCATAGGGCAGTTATATTCTCGTGCTAAACCTTTTAACTCCCGAGAAATCTGAGATATTTCTTGCACTCTCCCTTCTGCAGTATTGGAGCCATTCATTAACTGAAGATAATCCACCATAATCATTCCAGGTTGTGCCTTCTCATATAAAGTCTCTAAATCGACGGGAGCATCTGGTCCATGTTCTCCCCTCCACTCCTCTCGAAGTTGATCCACTCTCTCACGAGTAAACTGCTTAATTCTATTTCTCATCTCCAAGGGTGTAATCCCTGCAGAATCATCAATGAACAAAGGTTTATCTTTCAGCCTTTGCGCAGCGCCACTTAGCCTTGGCCAATCATCTTCAACTAAATTTCCAGAGCGCATCCTTGTTTGATCGATCTTACCAATCGATGACAGCATACGAATAATCAACTGGTTAGCTGGCATTTCAAGAGAGAAAACTAAAACAGGTCTATCTTGACTTAAGGTCGCGTGCTCAACCATATTCATGGCAAACGCCGTTTTACCCATTGAGGGCCTACCAGCAATAATTACCAAGTCAGAGTTTTGCCATCCAGAGGTCATTTTATCAAGATCACTAAACCCAGTACTCAAACCAGTAATATCAGAATCGTTTTTGAAAAGTTCATCAAGACGATCTACTGCTTCTTTAATCAGCAAGTTGACCTCCTTAAAACCTCCTTTCTTTGGTCGATTTTCAATAATTTCTTGAAGTCGTGATTCTGCTTCAGCCAAAAGCTTAGAGCTATCCCATCCCAAAGGGTTATAGCCTTTACGGACAATGTCACTTGCTGCCCCAATCAACTGCCTGACAATCGATCTTTCTAGGACTATTTGAGTGTAAGCTTTTATATTTGCTGAACTTGGCGTACTGCTGGCCAAATCGACAAGGTATTCAGCACCCCCGACAGCAGCAAGTTCATTAGAATTTTGAAGAGATTCTGCAAGGGTGATCGGATCAAAGGGCTGTTCTTGCTCAGCCAGTCTAAGCATGGCATTAAATATGAGCTGATGGTCTTTATTGTAAAAATCACGATCAGAGAGTATTTCGGAAATAGAATCAAAGGCATCATTCTTTAGCATGAGGCCACCGATGACAGCCTGCTCTGCCTCTATAGAGTGAGGTAAGGGCTGACTGATCGTGGGCTCCGCAAAAAGTGCATCGTTCATAATTTTAGAAATTAACCTTTAATGGCAATAGCAAACGACAAAATAAATCATCTATAACAGATAATAAACTATACGAATAAAAACGGCACTGAGTCTTTTCAAAACAGTGCCGTCGGCATATCGTTCGCAAAAATGTTGTAGCTCAAACGATTACTCTGCTTTAATAACCAAAGCCAAAGTCTCAGTGATATCTGAATGTAGCTGAATGTCTATACTGAACTCACCGATCTGCCTGAATGCACCCTCGGGCAAGCTAATTTCATTCTTTGTAACGTCCCCTCCAGCCGCGGAAATCGCATCTTCAAGTTCCCTAGCACCTACTGAACCAAATAGTTTCCCTTCATCCCCAGCAATGGCAGAGATAGTAATGCTTCCAATTTCTTGGAGCTTCGTAGCTCTTGTTTTAGCTTGAGATAACTTATCAGCTGCTTGTGTCTCTAGCTCAGCACGCCGCAGCTCAAACTCACCAATATTTTTTTCTGTCGCGAAAACTGCTTTACCTTGAGGAATCAAAAAGTTCCTACCAAAACCAGCTTTGACATTAGCCTTATCACCAATGTCACCTAATTTTCCAATTTTTTCTAACAAAATAACTTCCATCATGAAACCCTCTTAATTTCTGCCTTACCGCGTCCCGTGGCAATAAAATTACTAACGCTTGGTCAAGCGTTCTCTCAAATTTAAAAAACTGTCTGCCGCACCCACCCCAGTTAAAATAAAACTCATTGTTCCAAAAAGCATCGACACATACATTAAAAATAGCCAAAACTTGTTCAATCCTAGGACTTTAACCGTAAAGTGCACAAAAGCAATCCCGCAAATCAAAAGTGGAATTGATGCTAACTTTAACCATACCCCAAAGCTGTTATTACTCACCATTCCAATCAAAGCCAAGATCAAACAACCGGCACCGACTGATCTATTTAGCTTTAAGGAGTGGAATTCCTTTTGGAATCCTCCTTGATTATAAAGTAGAGCCTGCCACCAACGTGCTATAATCAATCCTAATAAAGCGTTTAATGCAACGCCCATAGCTATAAGAACGAGTACATCGCCTCCTGCGGCAGATAACTCAAATACCTCTTCCACCCACTCGACAAAGTCTGCAAATTCGCTCTTAAAAAAGAGACCAGACATCAAGGTAAGAATAACACTGATCAGCACTACCGCCATCAATGTCAAGTCCCACAAAGAAACCATTCTCAAAACTACAGCCACTAAGAGGCTGGTTAAAACTAAAACTCCTGAGACAACCGCCAAATAGGGGTTATTCTCACTAAAAAAATAACTGAGCAGGACTGGTAAGATCGCCCAGAGCATAACAATAAAGCCCTCTAAACTGCCTTTCCTTAAGGTAACTAAACCTATTACAGCTGAACTTATAAATGGGAAAGCAAATCCGATAAAGGCGATGGAACAAGCCTGAATTCGACCGCGCATTACCAATTCAGCTAGTACACGCAATCACGCTCTCCAATTTTTACTTATGGCTATCTGTGTAAGGAAGTAAGGCAATGTATCGCGCTCTTTTTATGGCTTCAGATAGTTCACGTTGATATCGCGCTTTGGTTCCCGTAATCCGACTAGGAACAATCTTTCCGCTTTCAGATACATAGCCCTTTAAGGTATCTAAATCTTTGTAATCAATCTCTGTTGCGCCCTCAGCTGTAAAGCGGCAAAATTTTCTCCGACGAACGAACTTGGCCATACTTATTCCCCCTCTTTAACTTTAGGTTCAGTTTCCAGAGCTTGCCCTTCGGTGCTTTGCTCGCTCCCATCGACTTCCTCTGCAACCACATCACTTTCCGCACCTGACTTCTCTGCAGAAGCTGCAACTGCAGCTGCTGCAGCATCAGCCTTCGCTTTTGCGACATTGCGTCGTTCTCGCGCTTCTTTGTCAGCCTTTTCAGCATTTTCAAGCTTCATAATTGGAGATTCTGCAGTAATCGCCTCTTTCCTACGAATGACCATACTGCGAATAATCGCGTCGTTGTAACGAAATGTAGAATTTAGTTCGTCAAGAACTTCCTGACCACATTCTATATTCATCAAAATATAGTGGGCCTTATGGATTTTGTTTATTGGATAAGCAAGCTGGCGTCGTCCCCAATCCTCTGATCTATGGACTTTGCCGCCTCCAGTCTCTACGGATGACGAATAACGGTCTACCATACCAGGCACTTGCTCACTTTGATCAGGGTGGACCAAAAACACTACTTCATAGTGACGCATCGTATCTCCTCGTGGATTAAAGAGTCTCCCTTCTACAACAATAGGTCGCGAGGTGAGACAAGGAGTGCCTAAGACATACCCTTAGACGCTTTCAACGCGGCATTGTAAGGACCTTGAAGGTAGGTTGCAACCTAGTTTTTAAATCAACCGAAAGAATACTAATCAATTGCTCA
>Ga0257110_1001296_pt1 | contig 11834 bp, 9 predicted proteins | sample LP_taG_7_FD_190184 | JGI IMG/M metagenome (GOLD analysis project Ga0257110, IMG submission 190184) | Marine microbial communities from Northeast Subartic Pacific Ocean, Canada - LP_J_2015_P26_10m | ecosystem: Environmental > Aquatic > Marine > Oceanic | place: Canada: Northeast Subartic Pacific... | reverse complement strand
TTCACGTATCTTTAAACAATAATCCATCCCATTTAGAAATAGTTGATCCAGTAGTTCTAGGTTCTGTGAGGGCCAGACAGGATAGACTTGGTGATAAAAAAAGAAAAAAAGTTGTCCCAGTTCTTCTGCATGGCGATGCTGCTTTTTCAGGCCAAGGTGTTGTTATGGAATCACTGCAAATGTCTCAAACTAGAGGATTTTATGTAGGCGGCACTATTCATATTGTAGTTAATAACCAGATTGGTTTTACAACAAGCAATAAAAACGATGCTAGGTCTACAGACTACTCAACTGACGTTGCAAAAATGATTCAAGCTCCAGTAATTCATGTGAATGGAGATGATCCTGAAATGGTAGTAAATGCAGTAAAAATTGCAACAAAGTATAGAAATAAATTTAATAAAGATATTGTTATAGATTTATTTTGTTATAGAAGAAGAGGCCATAATGAAGCAGATGATCCATCAGCAACACAGCCTGTTATGTATCAAAAGATATCTAAACATCCACCTGTTCTCAATCAATATCAGGATAAGCTTATCGCTGAAGGCTACCTCACAAAGGCAGATGCTTCAAATATCAAGAAAACTTATAGAAAATCTTTAGAGAGCGGAATTAATGTTGCAAAACAACTATCAGACAATTCAAATGATTCGCTATGGTTCGACTGGACTAGTTATTTAGATGTTTTATGGTGGCCTAAAGTTGATACTACTTTTGATAAGAAAAAACTTGCTGAACTTGGCTCCCAAATATGCCAAGTACCTGACTCATTTCAACTAGGCGTCCAGGCAAAAAAGATTTTTGATGATAGAAGAAAGATGAATGGAGGAGGATTGGAGATAAATTGGGGTTTTGCAGAAAATATGGCGTATGCAACACTTTTGTCAGAAAAATATCCAATTAGAATTACAGGACAGGATGTGAGAAGAGGAACATTTTCTCATCGACATGCATGTGTTTTTGATAAAGAAAATGGAGAGGGTTATATACCCCTATCTAAAATTGCTAAATCAAATGAGACCCGGTTTGATATTTATGATTCATTATTATCAGAGGAGGCAGTTTTAGCTTTCGAATATGGTTATTCTGCAACTTGGCCAACAGGCTTGGCAATTTGGGAGGCTCAATTTGGTGATTTTGTTAATGGGGCACAAGTAGTAATTGATCAATTTATTGTTTCAGCTCAACACAAATGGGAAAGACTTTCAGGCTTAGTGATGCTTCTTCCTCATGGTTATGAAGGGCAAGGTCCAGAGCATAGCAGCGCAAGAATTGAAAGATTTTTACAACTTTGTGCATCTGAAAATATTCAAGTATGTGTTCCAAGCTCACCATCACAGATATTTCATTTACTTAGAAGACAGGCTATACGTAAGATGAGAACTCCTTTAATAGTTATTTCTCCAAAAAGCCTCCTTAGAAATCCGAAGGCAACTTCAACTATTGAAGATCTGGTAGATGGCTCCTTTGAATGTGTTATTGATGATAATTTAAAGAATAAATCTAAGGTCTCTAAAGTTGTCCTTTGTTCTGGTAAAGTTTTTTATGATTTAAAAGATCAAAGGGATAGTGAAGAAAAAGACAATATTGCGTTAGTTAGGATTGAACAATTGTATCCATTTCCATATGATGACCTTCAAGAGATATTAACAAATTATAAAAATGTTGATGAGGTGGTTTGGTGTCAAGAAGAACCAGCTAATCAAGGTGCTTGGTTTAGCCATAGGCACAGAATACAGAGGGTTTTGGATAGATTTGATGATAATAAAAAACATATTAAACTCATTAGCAGACCAGCGGCAGCTGCCCCTGCAGTGGGTATGATGAAATTACATCTTGAACAGCAAGCAAAAATAGTTAAAGAGGCTTTAGAATAAAAAATGACAATAGAAATTAAATCTCCCACTTTTCCTGAATCTGTTGCGGACGGAACAGTAGCAAACTGGCTAAAAAAAGAAGGTGAAAATGTTGAACAGGATGAAGTCATTGCAGAAATAGAAACTGATAAAGTTGTCTTAGAAGTTGTTGCTCCAACAAATGGGGTTTTAACAAAAATAGTTAAAAATGAGGGAGATATAGTAAATAGCTCAGAAGTTATTGGGGTATTTATAGAATCGTCTGAAGCAGATGACGTTAAAACTGAAGATGATATTTCACCTCAAGATGAGGTTGCAAAAGAAGAGGCTAAAGTTGTCACTACTCAAAAAATTACTACTAAATCTAATAAGTTAGGTCCAGCAGCAAAAAAAATGATTTCAGAAAATAATTTGGATGCATCCGATATTAAATCTTCTGGAAAAAATAACAGGGTAACAAAAGCAGATGTGATAAATCATTTAGATTCCTCCGGTTTAAAAAATGAAAGCGCCACTAGCGAGACAAAAGTAGCTCAAAATTTAGGAAATAGACCTGAAAAAAGAGTAGCTATGTCAAGGTTAAGAACCACTATTGCTAATAGATTGGTCTCTGTTCAACAAGAAACAGCAATGCTAACCACATTCAATGAAGTAGATATGCTTCCCATAAAGGAATTAAGATCAAAATATGGACAAGAATTTGAAAAACAGCATGGAGTAAAACTTGGCTTCATGGGATTCTTTGTGATTGCTGCAGTGCAAGCGTTAAAAAAATCACCAATAGTTAATGCATCACTTGATGGAACCGATGTTGTTTATCATGGGTATCAAGACATTGGAGTGGCAGTTTCAACAGAGAGAGGTTTGGTTGTTCCTGTGATTAAGGATGCAGATACCATGTCATTACCAGAATTAGAAAAATCAATATTAGGTTACTCTGAAAAAGCTAGAGACGGAAAACTTTCAATAGATGAGATGCAAGGAGGCACTTTTACGATTTCAAATGGAGGGGTATTTGGTTCTTTGCTTTCAACGCCTATATTAAATGCTCCACAAACTGCAATTTTAGGAATGCATTCTATTCAAGATAGGCCTGTAGCTAGAGATGGGCAGGTTGTCATTAGACCAATGATGTATTTAGCTATGAGTTATGACCACAGATTATTAGATGGTAAAGAAGCTGTAAGATTTTTGGTTTCAATAAAAGAACAATTAGAATCACCCGAAAGGTTGTTATTAAATTTATAGGATAATAAAAGTTTATGTATGATGTTGTTGTTATAGGTGGAGGTCCAGCAGGATATGTAGCTGCTATTAGAGCTTCACAACTTGGCTTAAAAACTGCATGTATTGAAGAATTCTCTGATGAAGCAGGGTCTCCAATATTTGGTGGAACTTGTTTAAATGTAGGTTGCATACCTTCAAAAGCTCTATTAGATTCATCTCATAGGTATTTCGAAGCCAAAGGACATCTTCAGAATCACGGTATCAATATCGATAAAGTTGAACTAGATCTTCCCGCAATGATGAATAGAAAAGATGATATTGTTAAAAAACTAACTGGTGGTATTAGTGGTTTATTTGCTGCCAATAAAGTAACTCCTATCTCTGGCAGGGGTAAAGTATTAGCAGGAAATAAAGTAGAAGTAACTAAACAAGATACCACTGTAGAATTAATAGATGCTAAAAATATAATAATTGCATCTGGTTCGTCACCTATCCAAATAAAAGCTGCAGAATTTGATGGTAAAAATATAGTAGATAGCACCGGGGCTCTTGATTTTAAAAAGGTACCTAAAACTGTTGGGGTTGTCGGAGCTGGTGTGATTGGGCTTGAATTAGGAAGCGTGTGGGCAAGACTTGGTTCTAAAGTTACTGTAATTGAAGCTATGGATGATTTTTTATTTATGGCAGATAAAGAAATTGCAAAGGAGACGTTAAAGGACTTTAAAAAACAGGGTTTAGATATAAAGCTAGGCTGTAAATTAGTTTCCTCAAAAAATTTAAAGAACTCAGTAAAAATTTCGTATGAAAATAATGACACAACAGAAGAAATGGATTTTGAAAAATTAGTTGTTGCTGTTGGAAGAAGGCCTAATACAAGTAACTTATTTTCAGAAGACTCTGGTGTAAATCTAGATGAAAGAGGTTTTATTTATGTTGACGACAATTGTCAAACAAATGCATCAAATATTTGGGCAATTGGAGATGTTGTTAGAGGTCCAATGTTAGCTCATAAAGGAAGCGAAGAAGGAATAATGGTAGCTGAGAGAATTGCTGGAAAACATGCAGAGATGAATTACGAACTCGTACCATCTGTTATTTACACTCATCCTGAAATTGCATGGGTTGGCAAAAATGAAGAAGAATTAAAAGCTGAAAAAGTTGACTATAAAGTTGGTAAATTTCCTTTTGCTGCAAGTGGAAGAGCTTTAGCTGTTGATCAATCAATAGGGTTTGTAAAACTATTAGCTGATGCTAAGACAGATACTATTCTTGGAGTTCATGTTTTTGGGCCATCGGCTGGCGAAATAGTTCAACAGGCATTAATTTCAATGGAATTTGGTGCTAGTTCTGAAGATTTAGGATTAACTATATTTAGTCACCCAACTGTTTCAGAAGCACTTCATGAAGCAGCTCTCGCTGTTAACAACCAAGCTATCCATATAGGAAACAAAAGAAAATGAATTTACACGAATTTCAGGGCAAAGCTCTGTTTGCAGACTATGGGCTTCCTGTTTCAAAAGGAAAAGTTATTTATCAAGCAGAAGATGCATTAAAAGCATGTAGAGATATCGGCGGGACTAAGTGGGTTGTTAAAGCTCAAGTGCATGCAGGAGGTAGAGGAAAGTCTGGAGGAGTAAAGCTCGTTGATTCTCCTGATGAAGCAATAGAATTCGCAAAGAGTTGGCTTGGAAAAAGACTGATAACTTATCAAACAGACTCAAATGGCCAATTAGTTAATTCTATTTTAGTAGAAGAGTGTACGGATATTGAAAAAGAGCTCTATTTAAGCGCTGTTATAGATAGAGATTCGCAAAGAGTGGTATTTATTGGATCAAGCGAAGGTGGCGTAAATATTGAAGAAGTTGCAAAAAATACTCCTGAGAAGATTATCTATGAGCCAATTGATCCCCTATGCGGTGCTCAAGGTTTTCAAGCTAGAAAAATAGCAAAAGTTCTTAAACTAGATGCTGCTCAAACAAAACAATTTACACCTATGCTTAAAAATTTAACAAAATTATTTATTGAAAAAGACTTAAGTCTTTTAGAAATAAACCCATTAGTAATTACTAGTGGTGGGAATCTTCATTGTTTAGATGCAAAAATAAATATTGATGCTAATGCAATTTTCAGACAACCAGAAATTGCTGAAATGCATGATGCGTCTCAAGAGGATCCAAGAGAAGCTGAGGCTGCAAAAAACGATTTAAGTTATGTCTCTTTGGATGGAAACATTGGTTGTATGGTTAATGGTGCAGGACTTGCAATGGGAACAATGGATACGATTAAATACTTTGGAGGCAATCCGGCAAATTTCTTAGATGTTGGCGGTACTGCTACTCAAGAAAGAGTTTCAAAAGCATTTAAGATTATTTTAGATGACCCCGAAGTGAAGGTTGTTTTAGTGAATATTTTTGGAGGCATTGTTAGATGTGACTTAATAGCTGAAGGAGTTATAGCTGCAATTGAGGAAGTAGGTGTTGAAATACCAGTGGTAGTTAGATTGGAAGGAAATAATGCGGATCTAGGATCTGAAATTTTATCAAAAGCAGGAATTAAAATCGAAAGCATTAATAACTTAGGTGATGCTGCTAAAAAAGCTGTGGAGCTTGCAAAATGAGTATATTAGTTAACAAAGAAACTAGAGTAATAGTTCAAGGTTTTACCGGATCTCAAGCTACACTTCATTCAGAACAAGCTATCGAATATGGCACTAATATTGTAGGCGGAATCACTCCAGGCAAAGGTGGCCAGATGCATCTAGGCAGGCCGGTTTTTGATACTATGGATGAAGCAAAAAAATCAGTGAATCCTAACGCTTCTCTAATTTTTGTACCAGCACCATTTTGCAAAGATTCAATATTAGAAGCCGCTGAATCAGGAATAGAATTAATTATATGCATCACAGAAGGAGTTCCAACTCTTGATATGCTTGATGTTAAAAAAAGAGTTGATGAGCTTGGCATAACATTAATTGGCCCAAATTGTCCTGGCGTTATCACTCCAGGCGATGCAAAACTAGGCATTATGCCTGCAAGCATTCATATGCCAGGGTCTATAGGAATCATTTCAAGATCAGGAACATTAACTTATGAAGCTGTGAAACAAACTACTGATCTTGGCCTAGGTCAAAGTAGCTGTGTTGGAATTGGTGGTGATCCAATCCCAGGATCTTCATTTATTGATATCTTAAAACTTTTTCAGGATGATCCACAAACTGAAGCTATTGTTATGGTTGGAGAAATAGGCGGAACTGCTGAAGAGGATGCGGCAGAATATATTAGAGATAACGTTACTAAACCAGTCATTTCTTATATTGCAGGACAGACTGCACCTGCTGGAAAAAGAATGGGCCATGCCGGAGCAATTATTGCAGGCGGTAAGGGTACTGCAGCGGATAAAATTAAAAAACTAAAAGAGTGCGGAGTCCATGTAGCAGACAATCTTGTTGAAATTGGTTCTAAGGTTACAGAAGTGTTGTCTAAGTAAAAGACCTTAACATTCTTTTAATTACCCAATTAAGTCTTGATATAGCGAGCAATGAGAAAATAGAAAGACCTATTATCATCCCATACCACATTCCAGATGCGCCAAGAGGCTCATTAAACCCAGTATTCGTTAAAAAATATCCTATTGGCATTGCAAATACCCAATAAGAAATAAATAACAGAATCATGGGAACGAAAGTATCCTTATATCCTCTTAAACTTCCAAGAGCACCCATTTGTATACCATCTGGTAATTGAAAAATTGCAGCAAAAATTAACAAGCTAGCAGCCAATTCAAGTACCAGCATATCTGTTGTATAGATGCCCACAATGAAATCTCTAAAGAGTAAAATAATAATGCTATTTATTAGTGCAGCAAACATACACATATAAATTGTTGAGTAAGAAGATACTTTTGCTTGTCTTAAATTTTCTTCCCCTATAAGATTGCCAACCCTTGTTGCTGCTGCAAGACCAATAGACAAGGGCACCATAAAAAATACACTAGCTATATTTATAGCAATCGAATGGCTGGCCACAACAGTTTCTCCAAGAATTCCAAGAATTACCGCTGCCCCAGAAAACATACTTAGCTCAATAGAAATTCCAAGACCAATAGGGAAACCTAATTTAAAAACCTCTCTATTGGTTGAGTAAGATGGCCAAGAAAACCTTGAGAAGGGCTCAGTTTTCTTGTATTTTTTTGAATATGCTATGTAGAAAATTAAGGCAACCATCATTAAGAAATTTACTATTGAAGTTGCAATACCACAACCAACGCCACCTAGTTTGGGAGCTCCGAAATATCCATATACAAACATTAAATCTAATGGAATATTTATAAGCATTCCTATAAATGCTATAAAAAAAACTGGTTTTGCAAGAGTCATGCCTTCGCTATAGCATCTAAGACAGGTAAATATAGTAATAAAAAAAGCACCAGTAGCTACTGCTTTTAGATACTTTATAGAAATATCAGTAATATCGTTATCAATAGGAAAGAGTTTTAAAATCAGCCCCATATTCATAAATAAAAGGAATATTATCACCCCTAAAAACAAAGCAATCCATAGAATTTCTCTAATTTTCTGACCTATTTCTATAAATTTTTTGGCTCCGTATAATTGAGCAACAATTGGAGTTACCGAAAAAATAACACCAGAAAAAAACATCCATATAGTTGTAGCAAAGGCAGTGCCAACTGCAAGACCGGCTAGATCAGCAGAACTTGCTCTACCAGCAACAATTGTATCTGTTACCCCCATCAACATATAAGAAAGTTGTGATCCAAATATAGGAACTCCTATCTTAATAAGCTGCTTAAACTCTATAATGTATTTATCAAACAATTTATGTACTAAATATTTTTTTCGCTACTTTAGCATATTAAAATAATTTAAAGAGGAGATTAGCATCAGAAAAGATAATAGACCATATTGGCTTAAAAAAATTGCAACAAGATTTATCAGAATCTATGTAAGGCATTTTCTTAAACCTCAATTTTTATATCTAGGAAAAGGTGGAGTTTACTTCAAGCCGAGATATATCAATGTCTTTGGCGGAAATATCTTTATCGATGATTATCCAACACTTATTGGCGCAAGTGATGCCAATATCCAGTTTACTTCATGGAATATTGGAGATTGGAATGGCAAAATAAAAATAGGTAAATATTGCTTGATAACTCCTGGAGTCAGGATAATGGCTGCAGAGAGTATAGTAATTGGAGATGCTTGCATGATAGCTCATGGAGTATACATTTCTGATGCAGATTGGCATGGTATATACGATAGAGCAGAGCCAGTTGGAAATACAAAACCAGTAGTATTGGAAGACAATGTTTGGATTGGAGATAGCGCCATAATTTGCAAAGGAGTTACTATAGGAGAAAATAGTATTATCGGAGCAGGAGCAGTAGTTACTAAAAATGTTCCCCCCAATTCTATCTTTGCTGGTAATCCAGCTAAGCTCGTTAAAACTCTTGAAAATAAAGAATTTAATACAAGAGCAAATTTTCTTGAAGACCCTTTAAAACTCGCTAAAGACTTTGATTCTCTGGACAGATACTCACTTGGCGATAACACTTTATTGAATTGGATTAAAAGTATTGTAATGCCTGACGAAAATCATTAATTTATGAAGGTTATTGTCGATAAGGGTATAAAGCAATTCGCAGAATTAATACCGTTACTTTATGGTTTAGATGAAATAAATATAAGGTATTTAGATTCTTTTGAAATAACTAGAGACTCATTAGATGATACAGAGGTTTTATTAATAAGATCTACTACAAAAATCAACTCAGATTTGCTTCATAACTCTGCAATAAAATTTATAGGGTCAGCAACCGCTGGTTTCGATCATATAGATACTAAATATTTAGATCAAAATGATATTAGCTGGTGTTACTCACCTGGATGTAATTCATCTTCAGTTGTGCATTATGTAATGTCATCGATAGGCTATCTGATCGAATCGAATTTTTTTAATACAAATGATAGTGTTGGAATTATTGGATATGGCAAGGTTGGAAGCAAACTGAGCAGCGCTCTAAATGAAGTAGGCATTAAAAATATTAGCTATGATCCCTTCCTTGATTTAGAAAATCTTTGTTGTATTGAAGATATAAAAAAATGTAAATTAATTTCCCTTCATATTCCGCTTACACGAAATAATGCTTTCCCTACTATTAAAATGATTGATGATATCTTTTTAGAAAAACTAGAAGCTAATATCCTAATAAATACTTCAAGAGGTGAGGTTGTAGACGAGTCCTCACTATTAAGAAAAAATAGCTTGATATACATATCTGATGTTTGGAGAAATGAGCCGACACCTTCAAAGGATATAATTGATTACTCGTTAATTTCTACTCCTCATATTGCTGGCCATAGCCATGATGGAAAAATTAATGGAACTATTAATTTGTTACATGAGATTTTTGATTATCTAGGTCACGACAAAGATATAAAAATAGCTAATCTAAAAGTAATTAAAAGATTTTTTTCTCTAGAGCACATTTCAAATTATCCAAAAAAAATAAGCGATTATGTTAAGACTTTTGATATATACAAAGAATCAAATCATTTTAAGAGCGTCTGTGAAAAAGAAAAAGATAATATTTCAGAAATAACTTTTATTAAAGCAAGATCTCAACATATTTACAGAAGAGATATTACTCCACAATAATTCTATATATCTTGTATATATATATTATATAGCTATAATTGGCACATATTAATTAGTCTCATGACTAAAAATATTTCAGTTTACGCACACGGACTGTATTTAAATTAAATAAGAATCGACAACCACATACACATGGATGAAAAATAATTATGAATACAATAAAAGTCAGTGAAGAATCAAAAACAAATGCACAGCAATTCATTGATAGAGTTTTAAGCACTACTATTGATAATCCTAATAATCCTGATTCATTAAATTTTTTTCAATCTGATACTTATAGATTTTATTTTTTAATGAGTTTTATGTCTGAATTCTTTAATGAAAATGAGATATCACAAGAGTATGCAATTTCACTTGTACCGAAAAAATTCGCTTCTCGCATTAAAAGACTTCAAGTATTAAAGCAAGCTGTTCAATTAGGTTATATTTTTGAAGAGTCATCCCTCGCTGATAGAAGAAGAAGAATATACTTTCCCTCTGATATTCTTTTAGATGATTTTATTACCTATGTAGATAATTCAAAAAATTATATAGATCAAAAAAGGTAATCAATACTTATCAAGATATCTCTACCTTAATACATGGTTGTTCTTTACAATTATGATATGGCTAATAATGAAAAAAGTAATGAACACTGGAAAGCTTTACTATCAAACGAAAGCTATCAAGTAACAAGAGAGTCTGCCACTGAAAGACCATTCACTGGTAAGTATTGGAATTTTGATGAAGAAGGAGTTTATAACTGTATATGTTGTAATTCCCCATTATTTAAATCAGATACAAAATTTGATGCAGGTTGTGGGTGGCCTAGTTTTTTTGTACCGATGCAAGATGATTCAATCTCAGAAATTAAAGACACATCTCATGGAATGATGAGACTAGAGGTAAAATGTTCAGATTGTGATGCACATCTCGGTCATGTTTTTAATGACGGCCCTGAACCAACAGGATTAAGATATTGTATTAATTCAGCTTCAATAGATTTCGAAGAAAAAAAATGAGTCAAGGATTGTCCGTTCAAAATTCTAAGTTATTACTGTCCTTAAAAAAAGTCTCTGGATGGACAGGTGTTTCTAGATTATTTGGCCTTTTTAGGGATATCGCTACAACTAGCCTCTTAGGGGCATCAGTTTTCCATGACATTTTCGTTGTTACGTTAAAAATACCTAATTTATTTCGAAGATTTTTTGCAGAAGGTGCTTTTAATCAAGCATTTATACCCATTTATAGCGAATATCAAAGTGAAAAAAATGAGTATGTTACAAAAGATTTTATTAATGCTCTTGCTGGGAACTTTTTGATAGTACTTTTTGTATTCACCCTTCTTGTTTTATTAATAGCGCCAATATTTATTCTTATTTTTGCTCCTGGATTTTATATAGACGATTTTAAGAGAGATATAGCAACAGATACTTTAAGGATCATGTTTCCCTACTTAGGCTTAATATCTCTTGTTGCTTTTGCTGGTGGAATTCAGAATACTCATGGAAGATTTTCTCTACCGGCATCAACTCCAATCATCTTTAATTCATGTTTAATTATTGCTGCAATCTTTATTGCTCCAAAATATGAACTGCCAATTTATATTTTAGCCTGGGGAGTAGTAGTGGCAGGGCTTATGCAATTATTTATTCAATTCTTTCCATTAAAACAAATAGATAGATTACCAGTACCGAAGATTGATTTTCATCATCCTGGCACTATTAAAGTATTTAAACTTATGATTCCAGCCATTATTGCCGGCGGAATTCTTCAAATAAATTTATTAGTTGATACCATTTTTGCCTCATTATTAACAACTGGAAGTCCAACATGGCTATATGTATCTGATAGGCTAATTCAATTCCCAATGGGAATTTTTGCAATTGCAATTGGTACTGTCCTTTTGCCAGAGCTGTCTAAGTTAAGTTCAGATCAAGATAAAACAAAATTTATTGATCGAGTTAAAAAAGGGCAAAGGTTTGTTTTGTTTATAGGGATCCCATCATTTATAGGACTTGCTTTTTGTTCAGTAGATCTTATAAGTACAATCTTTTTAAGAGGAGAGTTTGGAGTAGGTGATGTGTATCAATCA
>Ga0257110_1001295_pt1 | contig 11835 bp, 12 predicted proteins | sample LP_taG_7_FD_190184 | JGI IMG/M metagenome (GOLD analysis project Ga0257110, IMG submission 190184) | Marine microbial communities from Northeast Subartic Pacific Ocean, Canada - LP_J_2015_P26_10m | ecosystem: Environmental > Aquatic > Marine > Oceanic | place: Canada: Northeast Subartic Pacific... | reverse complement strand
GTAATCCACAACGCGTAAAACAAATCGCGCGCCTTCAATTCTTCATCACCGTGATTTTTACGCATCTCCAAAAATATTTCTATGTCTGCATGCCACGGCTCCAAATAAATTGCGAAACTGCCGTTTCTTCTTCCGCCTCCTTGATCAATGTATTTTGCAGTATTATTGAAAACTTTTAGCATAGGAACTATGCCGTTAGATTTTCCGTTGGTTCCGCGAATATGCGACCCGGAGGCGCGAATATTATGGATATGAAGCCCGATTCCGCCAGCCCATTTAGAGATATTGGCACAGTCTTTGAGTGTGTTGTAAATACCGTCTACACTATCTGATTCCATTGATTGTAAGAAACACGATGACAACTGAGGTTTAGGGGTTCCGGCATTGAACAAAGTAGGAGTAGCGTGTGTGAAATATTTTTGGGACATTAGGTCATAGGTTTCTTTGACACGAACTAAATCATTGCCGTGAATTCCAATACTCACACGCATCCACATATGCTGGATGCGTTCTACAATAACCCCGTCGATTTTCATCAAATATGAACGTTCGAGAGTCTTGAACCCGAAATAATCTATCAAGTAATCTCTGTCATAGCAAATCATAGATTCTATTGTGTCTGAATGTTCGCGTACAACGGAATACAGTTCATCTGATATCAGGGGACAAATCAACCCGTGTTTATCTTTAAAGTTGGATAATTTTGTCATCGTAGTTGCGAATGTCGTATTTGTATTCTTTTGATGGTTGGAAATGATGATACGGGCACACAAAATATTATAATCCGGGTGGGTCGATGCTAATGCCGCGCACTGTTCTGCGGTCAATTCGTCAATACGCTCTGTGGAAATTCCGTCATACAGTTGGTCAATTACCTTTATAGCAAGTGCCGTATAATTTAACTTTAGGTCCACCTCTTTTCCAATGCGTTTCATTCTTCGCAAAATCTTATCGAAAGATACTATTTCTAATTGTTCGTTTCGTTTCATTACATTCATTTCATCGTTAAGATGTGTTGTTCCCAAATACGATGATGGTAATGGAGATGTCATGATAATAATACTAAAAATATTATAAACGGTTTATATGCTTTTTTATGTTTCATTATTATATATTATGTCTTCAAATACAACATTAATGAGCCTTTTCCAATTGTGCACAACCGTCAAGGGGGTTATGGACCCTCAAACAGATTCAAGCAGTAATTTTATCCTAAATATGGTCGAAGAACTTGTCGAGAGCAAACTCGATGATTATTTAGAACATATTTTAGATACAAGTGAAATAAATCCACTAAAATCTTCGAAGGATATCATCAAAGAAGCTAAGGAGAAAATGAAGAAATCCAAGGAGAAAGTTGAAGAAAAGATCGAAGAAGTAAAAGGAAAAATCGAAGAGAAGGTCGAAGAGAAGCTCGAAGAAGTAAAGGGCCAAATTGAAGAGAAGGTCAAAGCGGTCGAAGAAGTAAAGGGCCAAATCGAAGAAAAGGTCAAAAAGATTGAAGAAGTAAAGGGCCAAATCGAAGAAAAGGTCAAAAAGGTCGAAGAGAAGGTCGAAAAGAAGGTCGAAGAGAAGGTCGAAATAGTCAAACAAGATGTGAAAGAAATAGTATCTGCACCAGCCAATACAAAAGAGGCTAAAGTATAAACAGTCAACCTTGTTTTATGATATTTAATTGCTTAGTGAATACAAATCTTTCATGATACATCGTCCGCCTCTTGATATTGCACGATAAACAAGCGATTTCCAGATTACCGTAATTGTGACCAATTGAATTATCTAAACGTTCTAAGGTCCACTGTTTGGGTTCACGCACATATTCGTAAAATAATTCCACAGTATTCAAACAATAAAAACACTTCAGAGACGATTTTTCGAATAAATGGAGGATTCCTGAAAGGTCTATAAACTGGGTTTCGTTGAAAATCTTTTTCTCAATATCCTGTGTTTTATAGCCGTAGATTTTTTGATTAATTTGTTGGAGAAAGAGTCGTTGATTTTCTCGCAAGAGGTCTTTATTGGTTGTGTTGAGGTTATCAAACAATAAAGAAGTATCCTTATCCAAGGAGTTCCATTTAGTAGTACTTGTGATTTTACGTTTTAACTTCTCCTTTGATTGTTGACGATTCCCCGTTTTAGCCGTCTTTTCGTGTAAATCAACTACAATAATTTTTGTAGAACTCATATAATTATAATTTAAGAATATAATAAATATATTGATTAAATGAGATAAACATAATTCATTAATTAATATAGAGAATAAACTGTTATATAATGTTTTCTTCAAATGAAAGCACATCAAATAATGATCCAAGTACCACTAGTGAAAAAAATGAACCAAACACTACTGAACAAAATGATACTGCGTACAACAAATATAGTAAATACAAAACAGCCCCTCAATCTATCCAGAAGGAGATGGGTATGGAAGATTTAGATAAAATTTTGGAGCACGAACAAAACAATAACAAAAGTGAAAATTGGAACAAACTGGATAAAACTCAAAAAATTCACAAACTAAATCAATATTCAGACAAGTATGGGAGAGAAAAGAATCTACAGGCGAGTGAAATAAAAATTCTTAAAATGTTTTTTAAGGATTCTTTGAATAAAAACAAGTTGCAGAAATCGAAGGACCTCCAATACGACAAAGAAAAAGGCGAAATATCAAACATCCCATCATTATTGTTTAACCCTATAAACCGTCTATATACCCTCAAAAATATGGACCCTAAACGTGTATCTACGGTTAAATGTTTACATAAGAATAAAAAAGAGACCACTGAAACAAAAAATTGATTGAATTTAAAAACATTTATAAATATGGTATATACTATATTTATAACCCAATTCATAATTATGGAAAATCATAGAACACAATCTACACAGACCGTTGATAGTGGTCCCATTAAATCATATTTGTGTGAAAACTGTAGCAAAATCCTGAATGTGGATGGTAGCGCGGATGGTAGCGTGGATGGTAGCGTGGATGGTAGCGAGGATGGTAGCGAGGATGAAGATAAAAGCCTCTTTCAGAAATTGGACGAAATAGACATTGAAGAATTGGAGCATACTTGCGAAATGTATGTTTTAGAATACATTGAACACAATCTGGTGTCTTTTTCCAAAGGAAATTTCGACTCTGAAATTGTCGACAACGTATCACACACAATATATCAATCATTTAACGATGGTGGATTATTCAAAGAAGACGACTTCGACGAATTATACGAATATGTTAATAGTATTTGTCTTCATACATTACGAAGTGTAGAAATACCATCCTATTACGAAGAACATATTCAAACTCACGACACAAAGAGTGTATCCGCCGAAGATATACAACGGCTACATACCAGCACTTTCAGAATCCCACAAAGTGTTGCGACGAAAAGTCCTCACCTCTCTCAATTCACAGATGTAAAACAGCGAACGAATGAGTGGTACGAATTGCGTCATAATATTTTAACCGCCAGTAATATTTGGAAAGCATTTTCAACAGAATCTCAGCGCAACAGTCTCATATATGAAAAATGTAGTCCATTCGTTCCTCGGGCAACGGAGAATATTTCTGTAAACACAACATCTCCATTACATTGGGGTGTCAAATACGAGCCTTTGACAACAATGATGTATGAAAAAGAGAACAACACAGTTATAGATGAATTCGGTTGTATACAGCATCCTATTTATGATTTCTTGGGCGCTTCTCCAGATGGAATAAATACTAAGGCAGGGAATTTGTATGGGCGTATGGTGGAAATCAAAAACATTGTAAACCGAGAAATATCCGGAAGACCCAGCGAAGCATACTGGATACAAATGCAGTTACAAATGGAATGCTGTAATATAGATGTGTGTGATTTTGTTGAAACGCGATTCAAAGAGTACGAAACTGAAGAAGAATTCTACGGGGAGTGTGATACTACACGACAACGGGGAGTAATTCTTCATTATATCGATAAGAATCTCGTGAATTCCGGTGTGCCCCACTACGAATATATGCCTCTGGAAACCACCATAACTATGGAATGTATTGCCAACTGGGTAAGTAGTAAAAGTTTGGAGCTCAAAGGAAAATATGTTTTATACGAAAAAAAATACTGGTATTTAGACCAATATATGTGTGTGAGTGTACGCAGAAATCGTATGTGGTTCCAGGAAGCAATCGAAAAAATGGATGATGTATGGAAGACTATCGAAAAAGAACGCCTGGAAGGGTATCAACACCGTGCCCCTAAGAAAAGAATCAAACAAAATACTACATCAGCACCAGTCGTAATCAAACTTGACACTGAATCAGTATGTAATATTGTATTGGATGAAGTGATCTAACATATCCCACAAATAAATATTCAATTACACGTCTAAATATGTGCCTCACTAAGGTCTGAATCAACCATATCTCCATAATTTTGTCTGAGAAATTCGGCGAATTTTTTTCGTGAATGTGACCCACGATTTTCAACGAACCACTTGCGAGAATTGTAGTTTGATGATGAACTGGTAATCCTGTTTATACCCTGGGAAATGGTATGTTCATTTGTAAAGAATTCACCGGTTTCGCCTGGGATCACATTGTGCCATCCGCCTAAAATATTTTCATTCACCAATACTGGTATATCATAACAAAGTGCCTCTGTAATAACTCGCGGAGATGCGTCCGCTATATTAGGAACGAATAGAAAACGACATTTTTGCATAGTTTTCTGAAATTCGTTGAACTCCATAAACGGAACAAATTTGATTTTGTTTTCGCAGATGTCGGTAATCTTACAGTTTGTTCGTCCAACGATTAAACCAGATAAATTGTGTGTTGAACACATCACTTTCAAACATTTTTTTGCGAGTTCCCAGTTGCGATTATAACTCTGCCACCCAGGTTTGCACGTATCATTATCGTCTAAACACACATACATAAAGTCATATTCCTTCTTGATACTTTTATCAGGGACGTATTCGTCGGTGTCTTTCATATCCGCTTCGGTTAGCTGTAGAAGGGGAATATTCGCGTTTTTCATATTTGTTGATGGTTCTCTGGTACAGTATACCCAGGAAGACACCATTTTCAAATAATCGTGATTCTGTTTTTCGTGAAAACGGTCTTCGTATGGATTGAATATTTTTTCGGGGAAATTTAAGTAACTCGAAATTCCAACAAACCCCAATCCATCTGATTTATACTTCTGATATAATTCTTCGTGGGATTCATCTCTAAATGGCGCGGAAATCGCAATAATATTCATTTTCTCTCCTTTCTGGTCTTTAATATTCTTAAACGGGAAATCTACACTCGGAACTTTCGAAAACCCCTCGACACATCTCTTGACGATATAATCATACAAATAAAATCCTAAAACTACAATCAAAAGTATTATAAGGGTGAATCGAAGCCTCTTCCAAATATTCAGTTTCATTTATAATATTTGCTGAAAAAAAATCATACACAATATATGCGTGTATGATTTTTTCTTTTTTTTCTTGTTTTTCGTTTTTGATTTTTTGGTTCTGGTTGTAATAGAATCAGGGCGCAAATGCCTCTGACCCCTTACATTGAGGTCGATGCTGTTTGTAATTATCGAGTTGACACTCTGTACTACAATAGTATGCGCACAAACACCGAGCACATGTGTAGAGTCTAATAAAGTCGGATTTCTCAACATTGCAATTTTCACATTGCTCGATTGGCTTTTTAAGCGTTGTTAGTCTTGTCGTTTCCATTGTTGTTGTCGGTTTTATATCATACCCACAATTCTACTTTTTATAATCAATTTTTTAATATACGAATATTTCATACAATATGCCATCGTGTGGATGGGGAGTGGAAGGGATGGTATATCTAGCGTGTGTGTGTGGGTGTGTGTGTTATCGTTTATAAACGGACTTCCTAATTTTTCTGGACTTTCGATATTTTTTATTTCTTTTCTTGTAAGTGCGTCGTTTCTTGTATTTTCGACCTCCGGAAATAGAACAATTATCCGAAGAACAATCAGTATCCCGAGATGGTGTTGTAGGGGTTGTTCTTGTTTGTTGTTGTTGTTGTTGTTGTTGTTGTCTGTTTAGGTGAGCGAATGTTTTTGTATTGGGACTTTGTCGAGTTTCTTGTTGTTGTCGTCGTTGTAAATTTTTTAAGGGATTCAACATATTTTATATTTCTATTTTCGAGTATATAAATATAAATAGATTTATACAAGTCCATTAATATAATTTATCAATGATTCCGGTTCATCCTTTTGTTCAAAATCGGCTGAATTCTTTTTACACTTCGCAAAAAGTGCCGAATCTGATTTTTCACGGTCCTTCTGGAACAGGGAAACAGACCATCGTCCACAATTTTCTGAAACAGCTGTATGATGATGACAAAACCAAAATGAAATCAAACATAATGATTGTTAATTGTGCACACGGTAAAGGAATAAAATTCATTCGCGACGAATTGAAACAATTTGCTAAATCCAACGTTCAGTTCAACAAAGGTGTATTGTTTAAGACCATCGTGTTATTGAATGCGGATTATTTAACGAATGACGCACAATCAGCGTTGAGACGGTGTATTGAATTGTTCACATCCAACACTCGATTTTTCATAGTTCTCCAAAACAAAAACAAACTATTGAAACCGATATTATCCCGATTTTGCGAAATCTACATCCCAGAGTATGTAAACGATGAAGGGTCCGTAACAAATCTACATAAAGTTAATTTATCTTCGAAGTTCCCTGACACAAATTTTCAAGATAAATTCGCGAAAATTATGGAAGCCGAAGTTCTACATTTAGACAAAGAGAGACACACTCTCTCATTATTCATCGACATTTCTACTAAATTATATGGATTAGGATATTCTGTGTTGGATCTCATACATTTTATCGAGGACAAAAACATATTTGACAAACACAAAACCATCAACACGATTATCCATTTTCATAAAATAAAATCGGAATATCGATGTGAAAAACTCCTCTTAATAACGATATTTGACTTTGCGTTTTTACAATAGTATTAAGCGATGCGTTGTAATTGGAGACAAATAATCTAAGGAAAATGTAATATTAAATGGACGATTTTGTTATCGCTAACTTACACGAGGCCAAAAATGAATGGTGTAGTCGTTTGGTATCTACTTTCACACCTTTGGTTACAGAAGGAATCCGTTCGATGTTTAATGAAGCGTGGAAGATATGCATCGATACCGATGAAATAGGAAAATACTTGATGACCTTTCAAAACTTATTGTCACGAGTGCCAAAATGGAATGCCATTATTATCGAAGAAGAACGCAAGCGTATTATAGAAAGAAGCGGATGTAATTATTTAGAAGACTTGATTACTTGTGTCCATATTATTCAATTAAAAGTTCTTACGTGTATACGAGTGGGCAACAAACAAAAACAAATCGACATCTCCATACCTAAATTGGACAACTTCATTCATAAGGTTTATATTCACGTTGCGCGAAAGGTTTATATGAATGTTTATTTGTTTGAGAAGAATATCACGCCACTACAAACGCAAAAACACAACCGTGAATTGGAAATCATCGTACAAGAATGTATTTTAACGGCTATCCGCGAGTCGATTCCAACAGAAGAAATCATCCGGGCTTATATGGATGAATCTGTTGAGCACGAAGAAGAGGTTGTAATCGAGAACATCGAAGAACCTGTGGTTGTTTCTCAGGAAGAGAATAAAGAAGACGGCACTAATACCACCGAAAATACCGATAAAGAAGAAACATCAGAAGTAGAGAAGTTCCCCGAGGCGAAAACCGAAGAAATACCCGATGTAGTCCCCACAATAAAGAATATCGACGAAGAACCGGTGATCACTCGATTAGAGTTCAATGATTATGATAGTGTGTTAGAAAAGGACGACAGTATTGAGACGGTTTCAGCGCCCAAGACGGTTGAACGTCTTGAAACAATTAGTGTTGAACGCAACTTACAGAGGAAATTGGAGGAGGAACAGGAAGACGATGATGAAAAACTGAAAATAGGAACAGATGTAGCCCTTGACAATTTGGATTTTATGGATATAAGCAAGGCAGATGATTTTGTTTCTTTAGATGATATTGTAGAATTGAAGTAATCGATTCGTAAAATTTTTCCATTTTTATTATGACGATTTATTATTAAAAATGGAGAACCTTTTTTTATTTGCCTTCTTGACTACGATTCTGTTTTGTTTAGTGAAAATTGTAGAGATGAAATACATCGAAAAAGAGCTGAAACCGTTGAAGTTTATTGTGCGGGACGCAGTTGCCGTATTCGTGTGTTCTTTGATTGCGTCATATTCGTATTTTTATATGAACGATTCGTTCACGGACTTTATGAATGTTGTTACAGAAAATAAGTCGCTGAATTTAGATTCCACTCAAATTTTCACAGACACACCTAATTTCTAAAGAGATAAAGGAAGAAAGTTATCATATTGATATTTACATCTATATGATATTATGTGGCTCAAACATATGATGGAATTTCATCGATGTCTATGATGGTTGTGTCGATTTCCATATCCAGTATATCTTCGTCGGAACTCAAAACAAAATTTCGGAACATTGGTCGTGACAATTGATTTTTAGGAGTGTGTTTGTGAACATTCCGTGCGATCATCTTGTATAATTTGAAATCCGGATATCGTTCATCACCATTGGCTTTGTATAAAATATTTTTATTATTATCGTCACATACCCATTCTAAAATAAGCTTTTGGATTTCACTTTGTTCTTTCACCGGAATCACCGGCACCGTATCAAATACGAAATCAAATATGGAGCACCCCAAGCGACATATATCGAAAGACATGTTTGGTTCTAATCGAGGTTTCGATGAATTAAAATAGGGTTCGCAATTATATTGAGAAGATGCGTCGCCAGTTTTATCGAAGCTATCACTACACAATATTTGCCCTTGAAATTTATAAATCGACCTACCAAAATCAATGATTTTATAGATGCGACCATACGTTGGAACACGGTAAACAACACCTTCGAATTTGTAATACAAGTATTTTTGCTCGGTAACCATATACATTATGTTATTTGTATGAAGGTCATTATGTGTAAACTGGAAAGCTTTCTGATAAGTTAATAGAGACATTATTACTTGAAATAATGCTGAAATAATTTCGTCTTCAGTAATTATTTTGTTTGAAAATAAATCATCTATTGTCCCTTGACAAGATTCCAAGAATATCATTTGTGTCGGAAATTCTTTGATGTATGCATACATCTCATTGTCTTCTTCGTCGCTACCACCTTCATCACTACCATCTTCTTCGCTACCATCTTCTTCGCTATCATCTTCATCACTACCATCTTCTTCGCTATCATCTTCGTTATCTGTGTCAGAATGTTCGCTGTCTGATTCTGTGCTATTTGATGACGTTTCGGTGCGAGTAGAATTGTTCGAGTTTTCGTAACAAAGTTCACTTGGGACATCCTGTATGGCGCCGTCCACTGGCAATTCATCGGTTTCGATGGTTTCTATTTCATCTATACTTAAACATTCGCCGATTTCCAATTTTTGTTTATTGCTTCGTGAACCGGTGTTAACATACGGAGTATCCGTTTCGTCAAAAACATATTTAATATTGTTTGTCTCATTAAAATGGTCTGATTGTAATAGATAGTCTAAATCATCGCCGATGTTGAATTTAAAATGTTTTTGAATTCCCAGAAAACTACCATAGTAATCCAGAGAATTGGTGAAGTTGTGTGTATGAAGTAGTTGGGAGTTTAGATAATAGAAAAAGTTATCTACATATGAAGCATTATTAGAGTTTTTCACCTTATTTTCGCATACATTATCGGGCGATTGTGTATCGGTATTGTATGACGGAAGCTGATATGGCATATTATCATATTTTCCAATCAAATACTTTATTGGGTCCAACAAAGGGGAGAATTTGATGAATACTGGTACTTCGATATTTTCATTAGATTCTTGGTCGACGACAACACCTAAATCTTTTATTTGATATTTTTGGTTTAAGGTTATAGAATTGAAATTATTTTGGGTCATTTCGAAGAAGATAGAATAAGTGGGATTGTAACTTTGTAATTGCGTGATTTCGAATGTCTGAAACTCTGTTGGTCCATTTTGTTCTTCATGTATGGTTTTCCAATTTTCCAAGTTTATGGGCTGAATCTGGGTATAGTTCAATTTAAATTTAGGAGTTCTCATATATTTCATAAAAACATATTATAATGTAGGTTTTAACGGAGTAGGTTTATATTGACTAAATAATTTGTCTATGAGATATATAAAAAATAGGAAATGACACTTGAATTAAAGAAATTCGATATGAAATCTATTACATTCAATCCAAATGAGTCTAAAGCTCCGGTAATCATTCTGATTGGTAGAAGAGATACTGGAAAATCCTTTTTAGTTCGAGACCTTTTATATTTTCATCAATCGGTGCCCATTGGAACAGTGATTTCGGGAACAGAGGCCGGTAATGGATTTTACGCTGCTCACGTTCCTAAATTATTCATACACGAAGAATACAACACTGTATTGATCGAGAATGTGTTGAGGAGACAAAAGATGGTCCTGAAACAAATAAAGAAGGAAAAGGAATTATATAACAAGTCGTCAATAGACCCTCGTACATTTTGTATATTGGATGATTGTTTGTATGATAATTCTTGGGCTAAAGATAAGTTAATGCGACTGTTGTTTATGAATGGACGTCACTGGAAGGTTATGTTAATCATTACGATGCAGTATCCTTTAGGTATACCTCCAAATTTAAGAACCAATATAGATTATGTATTCATTCTGAGAGAACCTTATATGACAAATAGAAAACGTATTTGGGAGAATTATGCCTCGATGTTTCCTACACTTGAGTCGTTTTGTTCTGTAATGGACCAAACTACAGAAAATTATGAATGTTTAGTCATAAATAATAACACTAAATCTAATAAACTCAATGACCAAATCTTTTGGTACAAGGCTGAGAACAGACCTGCTTTCAAATTGGGAGCGAAAGAATTTTGGGAGATTTCCAAGAGTATGGACTCTGATGATGAAGAACAGTACGACCCTTCTAAAGCTAAGAAGAGGTCATCCGGACAACAAATCACAGTGAAGAAAAATAAGTGGTAACTTAGTTTACTTGTTGATTGTTTTCTCTTTCGCCTTTTTAAGAATGTCTTCAATAACTATTTTCGCATCTTTGTCGTTTCGTAAATGAACTCCACAATTATCGGTATACGAACGATTGATAAATCCATCTTTATTACAAGACTTTTCATAAATATCAAAAAAGTAGTAATCATGCAGACCACACATTCGTTTTATCTCTTTATTCATAAATAAATGATATTCTCTTCGTTCTTCATTTGTCCCCAAAAACGGAAAATCAGGATGTCCCTTAGCATCGGTATATAATGGAGGAACTACATTGTAAACACACACAAACAAATTGTTAAATTGTTGTACATTTCGTTTTATAGCCACAAAATACTTGTCAACAAGTTCAGTTATGATATTTTCATAAGACTTTTGAACAGTTATATGTTTATGGACATGACATCTACAGTCTATTTCACCAAAACAAAATATCACGATGTCATTATCTTTTACACCATATCTTTGTGTTTTTATATTACATACCTCAAATGGTCTGGTTGCGAAAGAATTCATCAACCTAGGTCCTAAATGATGGTCTTTAATGTTGGTTAAATTATGGAATCTCCAATGAGAATGCTCTTTAGACGAATGACTATCTCCAAATGTGTGAATATTCATATATGATTATATGTGAATATTTATGTTAGATTTTTAGATTATTTTAGATTTTTCTATATTCCATATTTTGGGT
>Ga0257110_1001294_pt1 | contig 11836 bp, 9 predicted proteins | sample LP_taG_7_FD_190184 | JGI IMG/M metagenome (GOLD analysis project Ga0257110, IMG submission 190184) | Marine microbial communities from Northeast Subartic Pacific Ocean, Canada - LP_J_2015_P26_10m | ecosystem: Environmental > Aquatic > Marine > Oceanic | place: Canada: Northeast Subartic Pacific... | reverse complement strand
AGAATACTTTGAAATGCTTTATGATAACAATAAATTTACTGAATTAGATATTAAAGTAACTTCCAAAGATCCTTTAAAATTTATTGATAATAAAGCATATACTGATCGTCTGAAATCAGCTCAATCGAAAACTAATCTAAAAGATGCTATTCGTACCGCAGTTGGCAAGTCCAAAGGAAAAAAAATAGTGATAGCATGTATGGATTTTAGTTTTATTGGAGGGTCAATGGGGTCTGTTGTTGGTGAAAAAATTGCACGAGCAGCCGACTACGCTTTGGATAAAAAATTGCCATTTATGATTATTTCAAAATCCGGTGGTGCAAGAATGATGGAAGCAGCTTTATCATTAATGCAACTTGCTAAAACTTCAGCTAAATTAGCCCAACTAGCAGAGGCTAGTATACCTTATATTTCTTTGTGTACAGACCCAACTACTGGAGGAACTACTGCTTCTTTCGCAATGCTAGGGGATATAAATATTAGTGAACCTGGAGCGCTTATCGGATTTGCTGGACCTCGAGTTGTCCGCGACACGACTGGGAAAGAACTTCCAGATGGTTTCCAAACCGCAGAATTTGTAATGGAACATGGCTTTCTTGACTTTATTACACACCGAAAAGAGCTTAAAAATAAAGTTAATCAATACATTGATTTAATTTTAAACCAACCACTAAGAGCCTAATAAATAGTCACAATAGGTAACTAATTCAAACAAAATTATTATATTTGCCCCCTTATTACGATAACCGTAATTCAACGCATAAAAATTATTTAAATAATATTGGAATGTACTTAACAAAAGATGCTAAAGAGAAACTCTTTAAAAAACACGGAAAAGATGCCAAAGACACGGGATCTTCAGAAGGTCAAATAGCTTTATTCACTGAAAGAATAAATCATTTGACAAATCACTTGAAACAAAACCGTAAAGATTACAACACAGAACGTTCGTTAGTAAAACTAGTTGGAAAACGTCGCTCATTACTTGACTACTTAATGAAATCTGATATTTTAAGATACCGTGCCATTGTAAAGGAATTAGGATTAAGAAAATAAAATAAAAACCACGCTTTTAGCGTGGTTTTTATTTAAATTCAAACTTTTAAAATTCATAAATAATAGAAGAAGCTAATTAGAGTTTTTCATTGGACACACCACAACTACAACAACACAACACCAATGTTTAATTAGAACAAAAAAAATTATGATACCAAAAGTATTTAAAGAGATCATAGATCTCGGCGATGGAAGAGAAATATCCATCGAAACAGGTAAGCTTGCTAAGCAAGCCCATGGATCCGTAGTAGTTCAAATGGGTAAAGCCATGCTATTGTGTACAGTAGTCTCAAACTACAAGCAATCGGATGTAAACTTTCTACCTCTAACTGTAGATTATCGTGAAAAATTTGCAGCAGCAGGACGTTATCCAGGTGGATTTTTCAAAAGAGAAGCCCGCCCTAGCGATGGTGAAGTATTAACAATGCGTCTGGTGGATCGTGTATTACGTCCATTATTTCCAAAAGATTACCATGCAGAAACACAAGTAATGATTCAACTAATGTCTCATGACGAAGATGTAATGCCCGATTCTTTAGCTGGTTTAGCAGCATCTGCAGCAATTCAGTTAAGTGATTTTCCATTTGAATGTCCAATATCTGAAGTTCGTGTAGCTAGAGTCAATGGTGAGTTCGTAATAAATCCAAGTCGTGCACAGTTAACTGATTCTGATTTGGAAATGATGATTGGAGCTTCTGCAGATTCAGTGATGATGGTTGAAGGTGAAATGGATGAGGTTTCTGAAGAAGAAATGGCAGACGCTATTAAGTTTGCTCACGAAGCTATAAAGATTCAAGTCGCAGCGCAAATACGTTTGGCTGAATCATTTGGCAAAAAAGAAGTTCGCGAATATGAAACTGCTGAAGTAAATGAAATACTAGAAAAGCGTATTCATGACTTAGCTTATGATAAATGTTATGCAATCGCTAAAAAAGGAACTTCAAAAGCGGAACGTGGTGCAGCATTTGCTGAAGTTAAAGAAGAAGTAAAAGCCTCATTTACAGAAGAAGAGAATGAAGAGTTTGGGCATCTAGTTAGTGGCTATTACAGCAAAGCTGAAAAAGAGGCTGTACGTGAACTGACTCTAAGTGAAGGCGTTCGTTTAGATGGACGTAAGACAGACGAAATCAGACCAATTTGGTGTGAGATTGATTACTTACCTTCTACACATGGATCTGCTGTTTTTACGCGCGGGGAGACACAAGCCTTAGCTACGGTTACCCTTGGAACTTCAAGAGATTCAAATAAAATTGATATGCCATCTTACGAAGGTGAAGAAAATTTTTATTTACACTATAACTTCCCTCCTTTTTGTACAGGTGAAGCTAGGCCGTTGAGAGGTACTTCGAGACGTGAAGTAGGACACGGAAATCTTGCACAAAGAGGTTTAAAAGGTATGATACCTGAAGATTGCCCTTATACAGTTCGTGTTGTTTCTGAAGTATTAGAATCAAATGGGTCTTCTTCAATGGCTACAGTTTGTGCTGGCACAATGGCATTGATGGATGCAGGGGTCAAAATTGAACGACCTGTTTCTGGAATTGCAATGGGGTTGATATCTGACGGAGATCGCTACGCTGTACTGTCTGATATTTTAGGAGATGAAGATCACTTGGGAGATATGGATTTTAAAGTAACTGGTACATCTGAAGGTATTACAGCGTGTCAAATGGATATTAAAATTAAGGGGTTGTCATATGAGATTCTAGTAAATGCCTTAAAGCAAGCACGGGCAGGGCGCTTACACATTCTTGAAAAATTAACTGATACTATTGCAGTTCCAGCCGAAGATGTTAAACCACACTCTCCAAAAATGGTGACTCGAACTATTCCAAATGAATTTATTGGGGCATTAATTGGTCCGGGTGGAAAAGTGATACAAGAACTTCAAAAAACAACAGGAACAACAATTGTTATTAATGAAGATCCAGTCACTGAAGAGGGAATTGTAGAAATTCTAGGAACAGATCAATCTGGAATCGACGCTGTATTAACTAAAATTGACTCTTTGCTATTTAAACCAACTGTAGGAAACACCTACCAGGTTAAAGTAATAAAAATCCTTGACTTTGGAGCAGTTGTAGAATATATGGATGCACCAGGAAATGAAGTGTTACTACACGTTAGTGAATTAGCATGGGAACGTACTGAAAATGTAACTGATGTTGTGAATATGGGTGATGTTTTTGATGTTAAGTATTTTGGACAAGATCCAAGAACTCGAAAAGAAAAAGTATCACGTAAAGCTCTATTAGAAAAACCTGAAGGATACGTCGCAAGACCACCAAGGGATGATAAACGTTCTGGTGGACGTGATAATCGAAGACGTGACAATAGACGTTAGATAGTTACTTTAAGCTTTAAAATCTTTGAAAACCGTTTTTTTAATTAAAACGGTTTTTTTTGTAACATTTTTTAAAAATAAGCGTATAACTTAATAACATAACAATCTATTCAACAAAGAATTTTAAATGAGACAGCTAAAAATTACAAAGCAGGTTACTAATAGAGAAACTGCATCCTTAGATAAATACCTACAAGAAATTGGGAAAGTTGACTTGATCACAGCAGATGAAGAAGTAGAATTAGCTCAACGTATTAAAGCTGGTGATCAAATAGCTTTAGAAAAACTGACCAAAGCTAACTTGAGATTTGTAGTTTCTGTAGCTAAACAATATCAAAATCAAGGATTAACACTCCCTGACTTAATTAATGAAGGGAATTTAGGGCTAATTAAAGCTGCACAACGTTTTGATGAAACTAGAGGATTTAAGTTTATCTCTTATGCTGTTTGGTGGATTCGTCAATCAATCTTACAAGCCTTAGCAGAACAATCTCGAATTGTTAGATTACCACTTAATAAAATTGGCTCAATAAACAAAATTAATAAAACTTATGCTTTCCTTGAGCAGTCACATGAACGCCCTCCTAGTGCTGAAGAAATTGCAAAGGAACTAGACATGACCATTAACGATGTAAAAGAATCAATGAAAAATTCTGGACGTCATGTGTCAATGGACGCTCCTTTAGTTGAAGGTGAGGATTCAAACTTGTATGATGTTCTACGTAGTGGAGAATCTCCTAACCCAGATAGAGATCTTCTACATGAATCATTACGAACAGAAATTGAACGTGCCTTAGAAACATTAACCCCAAGAGAAGCTGATGTTATAAGATTATACTTTGGACTTGGGAACCAGCACCCAATGACATTAGAAGAAATTGGAGAAACATTTGATTTGACACGAGAAAGAGTGCGTCAAATAAAAGAAAAGGCTATTCGTCGTCTAAAACATACATCCAGAAGTAAAATATTAAAAACATACCTAGGATAAATCCACTACCCCTTCCAAACATTGAAGGTATAATCTTTTTAACTGTAAATAAATTAAATGAGTACTACCAAAATTGCACCTTCTGTTTTAGCAGCAGATTTCGCTAATCTTCAAAGAGACATAGAAATGATTAATGAAAGTAGTGCAGACTGGTTTCATATTGATGTAATGGACGGTCATTTTGTGCCTAATATTTCTTACGGTATGCCTGTTATTAAAGCCATAAAAAAATATGCTAAAAAACCTCTCGATGTTCACTTAATGATAGAAAAGCCAGAGAGATATATTGAAGAATTCGCTAAAATTGGTGCAGATATTATAACTGTACATTATGAATCAACTGTACACCTCCATAGAACTCTAACTCAAATTGAAGATACTGGTTGTAAAGCTGGAGTAGTGCTAAATTTAACTACCCCAGTTAGTGTTTTAGAAGATATACTTCCAAAGTGTTACATGGTATTACTTATGTCTATTAACCCTGGATTTGGTGGGCAAAAACTTGAAGAGATTATTTATAATAAAATCACTAAGCTAAGAGAAATGGCTAATAAAAAGGGATTAAATACGCTAATTGAAATTGACGGTGGTGTCAATGGCGAAAATGCACATAAACTTGTTCAAAGTGGTGCTAATGTCTTAGTTGCTGGAAGTTATATTTTTAAAAGCTCAGATCCTACTAGTACTATTAATGATTTAAAAATATTGACATCTTCATAAATAAAAGTTTGACTTTTTAAAGGCCTTCAGCAATCATATTGGAGGCTTTTTTATGTTTTGTATAAAATTATCACAGTTGTTTCCAATAGCTTATGTTAATTTTAACGAAGGAAATATCAAACATAAAAAATGGAGAACCGATTCCTGTGCATCAATTCTCCGATTTATTGAACCAAACATACAGTAGTTCGGACTTTTTGAACGGAATTAGTGATATATAGTCAAAAAAAATCCCAGGAATAAAAAATTATTCTTGGAGATAATTTGTGACCCAGAAGGGATTCGAACCCCCAACCGTCAGAGCCGAAATCTGATATTCTATCCAGTTGAACTACTGGGCCATTATGTTTAAGACAACTTCGCTTTCACTAAAGTTGAAATTGTTTTACCATCTGTTTTTCCTGCAAGTGATTTACTAACCACCCCCATGACACGACCCATATCTTTCATTCCAGATGCTCCTAACAAAGTAATAGTATCTACAACTACTTTTTCTACTTCAGAGACATCTAACATCTGAGGCAAAAAACGACTAATTACTTCAGCTTCGGCAAGTTCAGGCTCTGCTAAATCAGAACGGTTTTGTTCTGAAAATATTTTAGCACTGTCATGTCTTTGTTTAACTAATTTTTGTAATAATCTAAATTCATCTTCTTCAGACATAATAGAACCTGATCCACTAGTTTGTGCAATTAATATAGCAGACTTTACTGATCTCAAAGCTGTAAGGGCTACAGTATTTTTAGATTTCATAGCAGATTTTATTGCAACCATTATTGAATCTTGTAAGCTCATGATAATGAAATTTTATTTTAGTTACGAATATAATAAAATCACTAGTTCTTTAAATAAAAAAAAACCTGGAAAATTAAAATCATTTTTCAGGTTTATTGGTTGGTTGATTTTAAACTTAATCTACATTGTCGTGCAAATAAGAATTATTTGAACGTAATTGAACTTCATCATTATCATCTAGTCCAATTGTAGTTCTTGATGTGTGGGAATCAGAAGAATGCTCTATGTCACTTAGACTAATCCCCTGGCGCTTGTAGGCAGGCTCTTTTTCAATTTCCTCTATCTTAGATGAGTTAAACTTGTAGTTAAAAGCTTTCATTTTTTGTCGTCTCTCATCTGCTCTTTCTATTAGAGTTTTGGAAATAGGACTATTAAATGGATCTTGTTTTTCGTCAGGGTCTGACTTTACTTCACGTTCTTCAATTGTAATTTTTTTAAATTCTATCTCATCTTCCACTTGTATTGGTGTTTCCTGTTTAGCACCATCAAACTTCTTATCAGTTTGTTCTAAAATAATATGATCATCTAAAGCATAATGCATCTCACCTGATTGGTTTGCTTCATTTACAGGGATTAATTCTATGTAATCATTAACCTCTATTTGATTAACATTGTCTTCAAGAGTAAAAACCTCAACTTCTTCAGACTCTGATAATGAAGGTTTACTAGAAATTGGCAAATCAAATGTGAGCATGGTTTGATCTTCTTGATGAGATTGGAATTCATTATCCTCCATTAAGTTTGTAGAAACATCATTAATTATAAAGTCATTCTCATCAACTGTTAAGTCTACTGTTTGAGAAACTACATCAATATTTTTGATTAACTCTGTAGTTGGAATTAAATCCATGGCTTCAAAGGTTGCATCATGAGATTGAAATGTATTATCATTAAGATCATGAATTATTGTTTCTTCTTGTGCAATTTGTAAATCACCAAGTTTGTTGGTAGACTCTGAAATTATTAAATCATGTTCCATTGTTTGCTCATCCTCAAGAGCATGCACGACCTTTTTTACTTCAGTATTTGTGATTTCATTCTGCTGAGTCACATCAAAACCTGTAGCAATAATTGTAACAGAAATAGCTTCTCCTAAACTATCATCTTCTCCAACACCCATAATAATGTTAGCTCCGTAGCCAGCTTCGGCTTGGATATGATCATTTATTTCTCCTATTTCATCAATTGTAATTTCTTGTGAACCAGAAACGATCAATAATAATACATTTTTGGCTCCAGTAATTTTGTTATCGTTGAGTAATGGAGAATCTAAAGCCGATGTAATGGCGTCTTGAGCTCTATTTTGGCTTGAAGAAGTTGAAGAACCCATAATGGCGGTTCCACTGTTACTTAATACAGTCTTAGCGTCTCGTAAATCAATATTTTGCATGTAGTGGTGTGTAATCACCTCAGCAATTCCACGTGCAGCAGTTGAAAGAACTTCATCGGCTTTGGAAAAACCAGCTTTAAACCCTAAATTACCATAAACCTCTCTAAGCTTATTATTATTTATGATTACTAATGAATCAACTGTTTTTCGAAACTTGTCAATTCCTTTATGAGCTTGTAAATTCCTTATTTTTCCTTCAAACTCAAAGGGCATAGTAACAATACCTACAGTGAGAATGTCCATCTCTTTTGCCATTTTCGCTATGATTGGTGCTGCGCCAGTACCAGTTCCCCCTCCCATTCCTGCAGTAATAAACACCATTTTTGTATTAGATGTTAACATAGCTCGAATATCGTCTAAGCTTTCAACTGCTGATTGCTCTCCGATTTCAGGATTTGCCCCAGCACCTAGACCTTCAGTTAAATTAACTCCAAGTTGAATTTTAATAGGAACTCCACTATTATTTAAAGCCTGTGAATCGGTATTACATATCACAAAGTCGACACCCTTTATTCCCTGTTTAAACATGTGGTTAATAGCATTACTTCCTCCTCCCCCTACTCCGATAACTTTTATTACGTTAGATTGGTTCTTTGGTAAGTCAAATGTGATTCCAAAATCATTACTGCTGCTCATATAATTAATTTTACTGGTTATTGTTTTTATTCTGCATTATCTAAAAAGTGTTTAACTCTTTCAGTTAGTTTATCTAAAAAACCTCTGTCCTTATTTCTAGACGGTTCTGGTATTTGAGTAAGCTCTTGTTCCATTTCAGCGTCATTATCTTCTGGAATTTCTATTATTGTTTTTTCTTGGCGTGAAAGGCTATCCATTACTAATCCTACTGCAGTTGCATACATTGGACTAGTAATATCGCTGTCGCTATCACCTGCTAAATGCTCATTAGGATATCCAACCCTTGTATCCATACCTGTTATATATTCGACCAGCTGCTTTAAATGCTTTAACTGACTTCCACCTCCAGTTAATACGATTCCGGCTATTAGTTTTTTCTTTTGCTCCTCGTGTCCGTAATTTTTGATTTCCACATATACTTGCTCAACAATTTCTACAACTCTTGCGTGTATGATTTTAGATAGATTTTTAAGTGTTATTTCTTTAGGATCACGCCCCCTTAGGCCTGGGATTGAAACAATCTCATTATCTTTGTTTTCACCTGGCCAAGCAGAACCGAATTTTATTTTCAATAATTCAGCTTGCTTCTCTATAATCGAACAACCTTCTTTAATGTCTTCAGTAATCACATTACCTCCAAAGGGAATAACGGCTGTATGCCTGATTATCCCGTCTTTAAACACAGCTAAATCTGTAGTTCCACCTCCAATATCTATCAAAGCTACACCAGCTTCTTTTTCTTCCTGACTTAATACTGCATTTGAAGAAGCCAAGGGTTCAAGTGTAATACCTTCAAGATTTAAACCTGCAGTTTGCACACATCTTCCGATATTTCTAATGGAAGAAACCTGTCCTACAACTACGTGAAAGTTAGCTTCAAGACGCTCGCCATACATGCCTATTGGTTCTTTAATTTCTGCTTGTCCATCCACTTTATAATCTTGAGGCAAAACGTGAATAATCTCTTCGCCAGGTAACATTACTAACTTATGAACCTGATTAATGAGTCTATCTATATCCTCTTCGTTGATTACTAATTCAGAGTTTTCTCTGGTGATATAATCACTGTGCTGTAAGCTACGAATATGTTGTCCTGCTATGCCTACAGTGACCTCTTCTATCTTTAATCCTGAGTTAGACTCTGATTCAGAAACTGCTTGCTGTATTGACTGAATTGTTTGTGTGATATTATTAACGACACCTCTATGAACACCTAGACTTTTGGACTTTCCAATTCCTAGTATTTCTAGTTTATTATACTCGTTTTTACAACCAATCATAGCCACAATTTTTGTGGTACCAATATCTAATCCTACTGAAATTTTTTGAGCTTCCATACAATTATTTTTTTGTGCAAACAACTTGATTATCAAATTGCAAATTCACGCTTTTATAAATATCTAACATATTATCTTTCTTTGCTTTTTGATAAAATGCTTTTAAATTTTTTAATTTCACTTCTAAGTTGTCTATATTTCCTACTGAAACCTCAAAATCTAGTAATCTCAGTTTTAAACTTATTTCTTTATTTTTATTTTGATGAATCTCAGTCAAATAAGTTTTTAAAAAAGTATCATTATAGGCTGTTAGTGCTAACTTAAAAACTCTTTTTAAATCCTCTTCTTCAACAATTCCATAAACCACAGGAACACGTGCACTATGTTGTGTTGACAAAGGCATTCTGAAACCTTGATCATCTATGTAAAATACTTCACTATTTTGAACTCTAGCTATAGGGACTTTTTGTTCCACTTTAGCCATAAGTACTCCGCTTACAGTAAGATACACTTGGGCGGACTTTATCATACTATTTGACTCAAGCAAAAACTCCAACTCTCTCAAATCTATATCATCTTTATGTAAGAAATATGGTTTTTCTTGACTTTGTATCAACAATTTATTAACCATTTCGGTAGTAATAAAAACATTATTTGAGCCCATAAATTGAATGTTCACATTCTTCACAAGACGGCTGTTATTTTTAAAAGATGAAAATGCATACAAGAACAACACTAACCCTAGTAAAAACAGACCTTTTATAAAATTAAAATTAATACGCATAGCTTAATTTTTCTTTTAAATGAGAAATCTCAACACCAATATCTCCAGCTCCAATGGTAATAAAAACTGGATAACCCAAATCGGTTATCTCTCTAACAATCTCTGATTTAGAGATTAATTTTTTTATTGGGCTTTTTATTTTTCCCAACAACCACTCAGAGTCAACTCCCTCAATAGGAAGCTCTCTTGCTGGATAAATTTCTAATAAAAAAGCAGCATCAAATTGAGACAAGCTAGCTGCAAATTCATTAATAAAATCTCTAGTTCTACTAAACAAGTGCGGTTGAAACACCACGGCTATCTTTTTGGATGGGTACATTTCCCTCACTGCTTGATGAACAGCATTTATTTCCGTAGGATGATGCGCATAGTCATCAATAAAAATAAAATCATCTGTTTTGATTTGATAGGTAAAACGTCTTTGAACCCCCTCATAGGATTCCAAAGCTTTAGCTAAACTCACGATAGAGCAACCTAACTCAAGCGCCATGGCCATCGCAACTAATGCATTAGAGATATTATGAATTCCCGGAAGACTAAAATGTAAGTTTTTAATTAACTTTGAAGGAGTTTGTATATCGAAACAATAAACACCATTTAAAACACGAACATTTAGCGCACTATAATCTGCTTTTTCATTAACTCCGTAAGTAATACCCTCAAAAGGCAATCCTTTTTTGACAAATAATTTACCAGGAGATTTTATTTTTTTAGTAAATTCTCTAAAAGAAAATTCCAAGTCCTCTACAGAGCCGTATACATCTAAATGATCTGCATCCATTGACGTAATACAGGCAAAATCAGGGCTAAGTGTTAAAAAGGATCTATCAAACTCATCAGCTTCAACAACGGAAATTTCAGTACCTCGGTGTATAAGATTTGATTGATAATTTTCTGAAATACCCCCAACAAATGCAGTGACTTTTTTGTTATTCTGATACAACAAATGAGCTAAAATACTAGTAGTAGTTGTCTTGCCATGCGTACCAGCTACTGCCAAACATTGCGTATTTTTAGTTACCATACCCAATACTTCCGAACGCTTAAAAACCTGAAAACTATTAGATTTAAAATAATTTAAAAGCGAATTAGCTTGAGGAATCGCTGGTGTAAAAACAATCAGCGTATTCAAAGGATCTGAAAATATTTTATCTATCATGCTAGAGTTAGCTTCAAATTGGATACTAACTCCTAATTCAATCAAAGAATCTGTAGAAAGCGAAGGCTTTATATCGTAGCCTCCAACCTTTTTACCAACAGCTAAAAAGTACTTTGCAAGCGCACTCATCCCAATACCACCGATACCAATGAAATAAATATTATGTACAGATTTTAAATTCATTGAATTAATAATTTTTCAATTTCGTCAACAATTGTTTTTGTAGCCCCTTTTAAAGCTAATTTTCTTATATTTTTAGAAAATAAATCTTGCTGAGTTTCTGAGCTAAAAAGTTCAGAAAATTTTGTTTCAAAAATAGAATCTAAATCTTTCTCAGCTATTAACATTGCAGCTTTGTTTTGGGTTATTGCATTGGCATTTTTAGTTTGATGATCTTCAGAAACATTTGGAGATGGAATAAAAATCACTGGCTTTCCAACAACACATAGCTCAGAAACTGAGCTGGCCCCAGCCCTTGAAATTACAAAATCAGCTGCAGCGTATGCTAAATCCATTCTATTAATAAATTTATGAACTTGTACTAAATTTCTGGAGTTGTGTTTACTGTAATCCTCAGAATATAATTTTCCACACTGCCAAACTACCTGAAGCCCTATAGAATTGAAGAAATCTAGCTTGGTCTCGATAAGCTGATTAATTCGACGCGATCCTTGACTACCACCC
>Ga0257110_1001293_pt1 | contig 11841 bp, 9 predicted proteins | sample LP_taG_7_FD_190184 | JGI IMG/M metagenome (GOLD analysis project Ga0257110, IMG submission 190184) | Marine microbial communities from Northeast Subartic Pacific Ocean, Canada - LP_J_2015_P26_10m | ecosystem: Environmental > Aquatic > Marine > Oceanic | place: Canada: Northeast Subartic Pacific... | reverse complement strand
TTCACCGCCGCTGAACCATAAAAAAACATGCTCATGAGCGCATACACCAGCAAAATATCGCCGAAGGTTTCAGGCACCCACACCAACACTTGAAAGAGGATGGAACCGAGTAGCGTCCATAGCACAACGGTATTACGTCGCGTCCAGACACGCTCTCCGACCCATGCCGCCAGAACGTAGCCCAGCACACCGATGCCATTGCCGGCACCGATTAACAGCGAAAAATTAAAGGCATCTAACCCTCTGACGTCGCGCAGGAAACTGGGGAATAAAAAAATCGACGCCGCATAAGCCCAAACAAATAAAAACTGCGCTGAAAATAACGTGGCCGCCCGTACGCGAATATCCGCGGCCCATAAGTCAGCCAAAGCGGCCGGTGCCTGCTCAGATTTAGCCGCCATCGCGCGCGGGGGCTCGCGCAGATAATGACGCACCACCCACACCAAGGGCAGGCTGACCAGGCCGACCAAAAACAAGGGTCTCCAGCCATAAGTGGTGAGCAACCACATTGACCAGAGCGACGCGAGCGCCCAACCGAGGGGATACCCAATTTGAAGCAATCCCATAAACAAACCGCGCAAACGCGCGGGCATCTCCTCGGTAATAATGGCACCGGTAATGGGATAACTCAGGCCACCGACCGCAATACTCGCCCCTCTTAATAGGGTCAGCACTATTACGCCGGGGGCCACACTGATTAAGGTCACGAGTACCGACGAACCCAGCAAGGAAAATTGGAACATCGGCAACCGCCCTACCCGGTCTCCCATCCAACCGAGACCAAGGAGTAAGGCGCCACCAATCAAAAAGGCAATCGACACAATGGCCATGACCTCACTCAAGGCCAGCTCAAATTCTGCTCGTATCGCCGGCACTGCATAGCCAAATAACGCTAAATCCATTTGCGCCGTGGTGTAAGCCACCATGCAAATGAGGAAGGCGCGCAGCGGATAGCCTTGCACTTTCTCAAGCGCTGTCTCAGGCACTGATCCATATCCAGCGGTAACCATCGGGCGCAGTAAAAGTGCAGGAGGGTTCGCCAAACTCGTTGGTCGCTGCGCGATAGTCAGTGACACCGGGTAAAGCCGCTTCCTCGACTGAGCTGGCGCGATAACTGTATCCCGATAGACCTCGCTGGCCGGTCTGACTCAACACCCGGTGGTCAGGCGTCGCGAAGTAGGGGGAATAGACTTGTAATAAACCGGTAGGGCAATCTGGAGCCCGCAGCCGTTCGACACGAAATAGCTGACCCGCCTCAAGCCTCAAGGCTCGCTGCGTGGGGGGTTCATCACCGGAATCATGGGCGTCGCCATAGGGTGCCGTCTCCAGACCAAAGACGCCTTTATAGAACGCCGTATCAAAAGCACCGGTAGGCTGAACCACGTTGGCATGGCTTCCTTCGCTATTTTTATACGGTAGGGTTAGGTCAATCGTGCCGAAACCGGGTCGATCAAACCCCCCGCGTTGAATGAAAGCCACGCGTCCATCAGGATCGAAATACAGCGTTTCTCTGAGACCCACAAAGGGGGTTTGTAACGTCACCGATGGTGGTGGATGTGCCAATGGCGCAGAGACCAAGTCAGACAGCCAGCGATCCGACACCTCACTACGGTAGTCGTTCAAGCTGTCACGAAGTTCCAGAATATCTGCGGTGTACAGCCCCATCCACCGACTGCCTGTCACCAACGGCCGCTGGGCGCCTAATCCCTCTCCGGCTAACGCTGACCAACACTGCAACCTCACCAGTCCTGTTTGATGAGCGGCACAACCTGGGTGCCGCAAGCGAATCGATTGCAATTCGGCGTGATGTCCATACAGCGTGCTGGCCTCGCTGGCACTCAGGGCGCCCTCGGCGATTGGCTGAAAGCCCAGCGCTTGCCAGAAAGCTAGCAGCCTCTCCCGCTCAGGGGTGCGGGTGGCAAAAACAAATTCGTAAAGGCCGTTAATAACGCTCATTGTGCGTCACACACTATCACCACCCACCCGGATCACAGCGCGTCCGAGTAGCGCCCTTGCCTCCCAAGCGCGATGCGCTTCTGCGATATCAGATAGATCAAACGTCTGCTCAATGGGGATACGCCAAGTATGATCTGCTAGGGCTTGATGTGTTGCAGAGACTTCGGCACCGCCACTAGCTGCCTGATGAAAGTACTGCACAAAACCCGACACCGAGCAGCTCTTACCGATCAATATGGACGGCGAGACGGGTGGCGCCTGCCCCGCACTGGCACCTAGGTAAATGATATTGCCCAGTGGTGCCACCGCATCGAGATTCATCGGCGCTCGGGCACCGGCATTGCCATCGAAGATAACGTCAGCACCGCGGCCATCGGTTAACGCCTTGACACCCTCGGGCCAGTCATCTCGCAAATAATCAATCACTGCATCCGGCTCAAACTGCTCAGCAAAGGCGAATTTGTGTTCACCGCCGACTAAACCAATCACCTGAGCACCTGCTGACTTAGCGATCTGCATCACCAAAGCGCCCACCGCGCCCGCCGCCGAATGCACCACCACCCACTGATCAGGCTGCACCTTGGCGGCACTGTGCACTAACAGCCAGCTGGTATAGGCGCAGGTCGAAAAGCAGCAAGCCAAGGGCCAATCAAAGTCATCAGGCACCGGCACTAACCCCTGCGCTGGCACGATGGCAAAGTCAGCGTTACCCCCCCAGTGCCCGTTGGTCGCCACACGTTGATCCAATAACGTCGAATCGACGCCTTCTCCTACCGCGTCGACACGACCGGCAAATTCAAAACCGGGAGTAAAAGGGTAGCCGGGGTGGTTCCATTTGATGCGATCCGCACGCGCATGATTATCAAGTGGGTTGAGTGAGGCATAGGCAACTTTAATGCGCACTTGTCCCGCTCCGGGATTGGGCTGTTCAGCCTCCTGCAGTGTCAGCACCTCTGGCCCACCTGGTTCTACCACCACCACTTGTCTCATAACACTGCCTCAACACCTATTCGGTTCAGAGTAAATTTGATCGGTTGTTATATCAATAAGTCATTTTTGGCGATTCGTGCCTCGAGCCGTATTTTGACGCTGCAAAATTCGCGATTTGGAATCACTGGTTGGCGCTTGCGTATTTAAGTCTATTGGTATATCAATAGAGCATTGGCGCGGTGCTCAGGAGTGAGTAATGTCCGGTAGCAGATTCGCCAAGCCACTAAAAACATAATATCGAGGCACCCCCATGACCCAAAATATTAGACTGACGCTGTTCTCAGCAGTTGCGCTTGCCGTCGCTGGCACACTACCGAGCACTCCAACCCTGGCACAAGAATCCGCGGCACTCGAGGAAGTCATCGTGACGGCTCGAAAGCGCGAAGAGAACCTGCAGGAGATCCCCATTGCTATCACGGCGGTGTCTGCAGCCGACATACTAGAAGGTGACGTAACAGGACTAGAGGATATCGCTGCCCTCGCCCCCGGTTTCTACTTCTTTAATCAGGGCGGGAGCCAGCCTGGGCGCTATAACACCCAGCTGCGATTCAGAGGACTCAATCAGGCCCAGTTCTCACCCAGCTTTGAAACCGGCGCGCTGTTCGTAGATGGCGTGTACGTTCTGAATGGCGGCACCTCGTTGTCGTTAATGGACATTGAACGTGTCGAGGTCATCAAAGGACCTCAGGCAGCCTATTTTGGGCGGAATACCTTCGGCGGTGCGGTCAACTTTATTACACGTGACCCCAGCATGGAGGAGGTGTCGGGCGAAATCTCGCTATCGGGCACCGACCGCAATCGTTTTGATGTGTCAGGCATCGTAGAGGGACCCATTATTCAAGACAGCCTGGCGGGTAGCTTAAGTTTCCGCATGTACGACAAAAAAGGTCAATTCACCGCCTCAGATGGCGGCACCCTCGGCGACGAAGAGACCTGGGCGCTGAATGGTAAACTGGTGTGGCAACCGACCAATGCGTTGACCATAAAACTAAGAGCCGCCTATACCGAGGATGACGATGGACCTCCCGCGCAAGCCTACATTGCGGGCAGAACGAATGATTCCTGTGCTGGAAAAACCATTCAAGTGAAAGCCGGTGGAACTGCTAATCCTTATAACTTTATTTGCGGACAAGTTCCAGGCGTTGGTCGAGCCGTGCCAGTGACCGGCAGTAGCATTATTGACGGCAATACCCAGCTGCCGACCAATTTGCTGAACCTGTTTGGTTTTGGTCCGTTAAATATTCAGGACGCTTACGCTAATCAAGACCTGCCTTCCGGCGTTCCCTCAATGGGCCGTTTGGGTCTGCTCCGTGAAACACTGCGATTGAGCGCTCACATCACCTATGAAATCAATGACTACTCCATCGATTTCGTCGCAGGCCATAACGACCAGAAAGCGAACTTTGTGCGAGATTTTGATCTGACTGGCTTCTCCAACGGTTATTCCTCAGATCCTCAGGCTCTGGATGACACCAGCTTTGAGCTTCGCCTCACCTCGCCACAAGATGGTCGATTGAGATGGTCGTTGGGCGTCAATCACTATGAGCAAGAATTTACTTCCTCACTCGCTGGTGGAAACTTCTTTTTCGGGTGCTTCGGCGCTCAAGGCGGCAATACTGACTCTCCCTGTCTCAATGTGGGGGGGCTCACCGTTGGACTCGGCCCTTTCGCCAACTCTTGGGCGCAGTCGGATGAAACAGACGTACTCGGCTTCTTCGGATCGGTGGACTTTGACATTACCGACAGGCTGACAGTGACCCTTGAGGGACGTCAACAAAATGACTCGCTCACAAAGGGAGGCGTTATCTCCGAAGAGGGCTTGCTGAACGGATCCACTGAACTGGAATTTAAAGAATTCCTGCCGCGGGCTATCGTTCGCTACCAGCCGTTTGATGGCACGATGCTTTATGCGAGCTACGCTGAGGGCATTGTTCCAGGCGACGTCAATATAGAACTGGTCAATGCCGATACGCAGGAGCTCGCACAATACGTGGAAGCCTTCCCTAGCTTGGGCGTTGCACTCCCTCCAGAAGAAATTGAAAGTATTGAACTCGGTTGGAAACAAACGTTCGCAGATGGCTCCGCCTACTTTAATGCTGCGGTCTATTTCTCGGAATGGACCGGCATTAAAGGCCGATCGAGCGTAGCCGTTAATGAGACGTGTACCTCAGCCGATGTTGCCTCCTCAGCGCCCGGTTGCTCCTACAACGGTGTGATCGGCGACCAAACAACTAAACAGCTAGAAGACGTCAACGGTGACCCCACAGGACCGCTCAAAAATGCGCGGAACGTCCTCCTAGACGGTGATGCTGACCTCTGGGGCTACGAGATTGAGATTGGAGGCCAGATTACCGACAACTGGTCGGTGGATTTCAATTTGGCGTACGTCGATACGGAATACACTCGTTATCGTTACAACTTCGGTGAGGCGCGGCTTGGCTACTCGGACATGCGCGGTAACTCTGTTCCGCGAGTACCCGAATACACCGCCTTCGGCACAACAACCTACAACTGGAATATTGGCGAGGACATGGGGGCATTTATCCGTCTCGATGCTAACTACTTTGGTAAAACCTATACCGAAGAGCGCAACCTCAATTGGATGAAGTCTTACACCATCTTCAACCTTCGTGGCGGTATCGAAACTGACGCCTACCGATTGGAACTGTTCGTGACTAATCTGACCGACGAAGACTCGTGGGCCAGTGGCGCTCGCTTCTCAGACACCGCGTTTGCCACCGACTTTGGCAACTTCTTTGTTGAGCAAGGGGTGAATGTCTCTCCCAATGACAAGCGCGAAGTTGGCGTAAGGGTGCAGCTCAGATTCTAGACTGACACTGCAAATCGTTTTTAGCGTTGTGACTTACCGGCCGGGGTAACCCGGCCTTTTTTATGCCCGTCAGAAAAGCGGTAGTGCGTTAGTGGTAATGCCGACGCTTTGACATCTTTCCTACTCCCGCATTAAAGGTGTTGGTCGGATCGAGTCCCCGGTAAAAGGCGGCGTGGTCATGCTCTGCACAGTAAAGGTGCCCCACATTATGCTCCGCCGGATATTTAGCCCCAATATCATCGAGCAACTCCATCATGCGGCGCTTCACGTCCTCAGGATCCACACCCGCCTTCACGACAAAGTCCCAGTGAAAAACGTGGCACATAAAATGTCCTAAACGAAACGGTGCTTCCAATTGATCGAGTAGATCGTCTGGTAAAAACGAATACCATTGAGAATAATTACGCGGCAAGGCCACATCGAAGGTGACGAGACCACCGGTCTCTTTAGCGTGGATTAAGCTATATCGCGCAGGAGCCCCACCGGCAACAAAGCGGTGCAATAAGGCGGCCTCTCCTTCCTCAGGCGAGCATTCGAAAAAACTGCCGGCGTCTCCGTCTCGAGTCACCGACTGCAACACCTCACGAATCTCTGGAATGGCCGCATCGGCCCCCACCACGACCAAATGGTGCTCATAGGTCTCGCGGTAAGCACGCATTCGCTTTGGGAGATGATCGGGCCATAGCTTTGCAAGCCAATGTAATAATCGATCTGCAGGTAGATCCGGTAAGCCCGGCACACGCTCTAAGAGCCGATCCACCGCCGCCTTCACCCTATACAGTCGGGGTAAAAAATCGGTGCCGAGGTATTTCAGAATGAGGAACATATCCTTGCAGTAATGATCTGCGCCGTCGAACCAACCCCGATGCATGTACTCACCCATCTCGGGGAGTTCTTGGCACTCAGAGAGAAGCCGCGTGCGAATGACATTGAGCTGTTCGGGGTCGTTTGTTCCCACATAAAACACCTGCTCGGACTGCGGCTTGGCAAAGGTATCGACCCTGACCGCAAACACCGCGAGCTTGCCGGCGCTACCACTGGCTTCATGGAGTCGACGCTGATCAGCGTTAAAACGCGATGGCGTATCGGCCTCCACATCGCGCACGCGCTGGTGGTACTCGGGGTCGGAGGCCAGACCGCCGGATAACGTCGCCGAGGCGGCATCAAAGCGTTGCGCATCCAAATTACCCAGTATCTCCTCCGGCGTGCTGCCCAACTCGATACCCAAATGATTCACCAGCTCTAGTTCGCCCTGCGCGGTGAGCTGCGCAAACACCGACAGCTCGGTGTAGGCCGGACCCCGCTTGACGAGGCTGCCTCCTGAGTTATTACAAATGCCACCCACGACCGACGCACCAATACAGGAGGACCCAATCACTGAATGGGGATTTCTGCCGTACTCATTGAGCATCTCTTCGAGCCGAAACAGTGTGCCACCAGCAAAGACGAGGGCCTGTTTTGCATCACACAGTGGCATGCAGGTATCGAGCTTCAGCGTGCTGATGATCACAACATCACGATCATAGTCATTACCATCGGGAGTCGAACCACCCGTGATACCGGTGTTGGCAGCCTGGCAAATAATCACGCAGTCCGCTGCCACACAGGCTTTGAGCACGTGCCAGAATCCCACTAGAGAGGTGGGCTCAAAGACGGCAATGGCAGATCCTGTGCCAAATCGCATACCGGTGGTAAATCGGCGGACCGTTTGCCCATCAGTAATGATTCGCGACTCCACCTTGGCTGCCGCTAAGTCTTTTATCCAGCTTTCAGTCATTATCTTTCCGTTGAATGTGTTGGTTTACTGAGATGCCTAAATTTCTGGATGAGAGACTTACTAAGCTCCGGATGCACGCTAAAGAAGATGGACCACCGAGTGCTGCCGGCTACCTGCTCACAGCACCCATCACGGCTTTTCGGCACTACCGCGTTGCTAGCGGATACTTACTCCTGCAAACCCCAGACAATCCCTCGACGCAACAAGTCATAAAACACCGGCAACTCCCAGCTGCCTCGCTCAATCTCAGGATATTCTTCGATCAGGGGTTGCATATCGTACGTTGACCGGCAGTGCCCAAGTGTTAAATACAACACTGTACCTGCGCCATAAGGACGAACATAAAACACCCCATGCTTTTGCTCCTCCTCCCAGTTACTGTCCTGAAAGGCTTCAACAATGCCTGTAAACTCAGTGTGCAAAAGCATCTCATTTTCACCGTGGTACTCCGAGAGATACAACTCATCGGTAGTTTCGAACGGTTCTATCCCTTTAACTAGAGGATGATCCGGTGCCGTTACTTCGACTCGATAAGGCTCGATGGGCGGGTGCGCTAGGAATTGACTGCCGAGTACTTCCATAAAATCGGGGTGGTCCCGAGGCGCACGTAGCAAGGGAGGATCATGACTCAGCCACTCCAGCACCGAGTTCGTTGCGTGTAGCGCAAACCACTTACCCCCTTTGTCTATGTACGACTTCAATAGCGCTTGACCGGCCGGATCAGGCATCTCGTCACAGGTGTAGGTGATCAACAGATCAGCTTCGCACATAGCCTCGACGTTACTGTAGTCATTGGCCACCTTTACCCGTGCCACGTCGTGCTCTGCTAAGAGCTTTAGCAACTCTAAACGAGCAAAATCAAAGTCGTGGTATTTACCCCCACACACCAAATAAACATCTTTCCGTTTGCCCGCCATAAGACTCCCTCTTACTGTTTTGCGGCGAAATCACTCATTGATTACCGCTAATATAAAAACGCGCTAGTGCTGGTGCTGCATCAATATGACGTCGCTGATCGCTAGCCTTGCTGAGCAGCTGCCATCGCCGCCATGACCGATTCCTCAATCTCCGAGGGCAATGGGTTACGACGCAGCGTTAAGCCACCGTTCACCTGCAGATTCTGACCGGTCATATAGCACTCATCGCTACCTAAAAAGACAGCGGCAGCAGCAACATCTTCAGACGTATTGAGCCTGCCGAGGGGATAATTTTTCAGGAACGCCTCGGTAAGCCCTGGGGTCTCAAGGTGAGGAGCCGCCATTGGCGAAGCAGTCAGGCCCGGTGAGATAGAATTTACGCGAATCCCTTTTGCGCCGTACTCATCAGCAACGCCCCGCACCACATGATCTATGCCCGCCTTCGTGCCAATGTAGGCATGGTGATTTCCGACGAGGATGGTTGCGGTGGCAGAAGAGATCTGAATGATCGACGACGGATCCGGCATGACCCCCACCAGCACCTGCATGAACTGGTAAGGCCCCTTAAACTGCAAATCCATCATCATATTCAGATCTGCTTCGCTGGTTTCCTCGAACTGCGTGAGGAGGCCAACGCCGGTGGCATTGACGGCGATATCGATCTTGCCATGCGCATCCATGATGGCTTGCACTGACGACTTAATGTCTTCCATCTTCGTGATATCGCAGGTGACCGCCATGCCGCCTATCTCGTCGGCGAGGCGCGCGAGCTCTTCGGGATGTCGGCCGCCGACCGCCACGATAGCGCCCTCTGCCGCGAAACGTTGCGCTATGACCTGGCCCATATTGCCCTGGCCTGCTGCGCCTAGCACGTAGGCGACCTTGCCTGCTAATCTACCCATCACTCATCCCCGTTTATTGTTTAAATTTAGACCGTCGATAGTACTAAAAATCGCACTGTGAGCGGTAATCTTCTGGTCATTGAAGCACTTCTAAAATTTGAAGGAAACTCAAAATAATGGCCACACTGGCGCGACTCGGCAAGCCAAGCTATCTTAGCGCTATGCAGGCAAGGCCCATTTTGTACTCTTTTCGACGCTGTCCCTATGCCATTCGCAGTCGTATGGCCCTCGCTGCGGCCAATAGTGTGGTCGAGCTCAGGGAAGTGGCACTCAACGACAAACCCGCTGACTTAACCGCGGTATCACCCAAGGCCACGGTACCGGTGCTGGTCCTCCCAGACGGACAAATACTGGAAGAGAGCCTCGATATTATCGATTGGGCGCTTAATCAAAGCGATCCTCTCCACTGGGCCAGCGCTCGGGTGTGCGCAACCGACTGGGTTCAGCGCTGCGATGGCGAACTGAAAACATGGCTCGATCGCTACAAATATGCGGATCGATTCCCAGAAGCCCGGGCAAAGCACTATCGTCAGCAAGCGGAACAGACCCTGCAGCACATGGAAAGCGCCCTTGAGACGCACCGCTGGCTGGGAGGCACTAGCGCGAGCGTGGCAGACGTCGCAGTGTTTCCCTTTGTGCGACAGTTTGCGGCGGTGGAGCCCCAGTGGTGGGCACAAGCACCCTACCCCAAGGTCCGTGCTTGGCTCGCGTTCTGGCTGGAGAGTGCGCTTTTTGCCTCGGCCATGAAAAAATATCCGCGCTGGGAACCAGAGCAGCCCATCACGCTGTTTCCCCCCAAACAAAGCATCCCTGATTAAGGTGCTAAGCTCTCGCCACAACGCTCTATAATAAAAACTAGAGGCCCCGTCATGACCGCTGTCACGCGCATTGCACTGCTCTTCTTCTTGGCACTACTCCAATCGTGCGGAGATAACGCATCACGATCTGTCGATATCGCTATTGAGCACGTCACGCTGATTGACTCGATCAACCCCATCCGAGAGAACCAAACAGTCCTCATCGACGACGGGCGGATTGTCGCCATTGTTAATAGCGACACAAAAGAGCGTGTCAGCGCACAAACCACCGTCGATGGCAGTGGTCAGACCCTCATCCCAGGCCTGTGGGATTTTCATGTGCACTTTACCTTTGATACGCGCTTTACCGACGCGATGGCCGGCTTGTTCCTCTACCACGGGGTGACCAACGTGCGTGACACTGGCGGTCTTTTGAAAGATTTGCTCCCGGTTGTCGATACCCTGCAGCGCTCGGGTGCTACCGCCCCCAGTATCTGGTATTCCGGCCCCTTGCTCGATGGCGCCGATGTCGTCTACGACGGCGTCAACTTTCCGGGCTTGGGCATTGCCAACCCAACGCCGGAGGCCGCGCGCGCCAATATCGCGGAGATCCACGCCGCTGGAGCGAGCTTTTTGAAGATCTACGAAATGGTGTCTCCCGAGGTCTTTGCGGCGATTGTCGATGAGGCACGCCTCAGGAATTTACCCATTGATGGTCACGTGCCGCTCTCCATGCGAGCCCGCGATGTCGCCCGGCAGGTGCAATCGCTGGAGCACCTGCGTAACTACGAAATGGATTGCGTCAGCGAACCCGAGATCTGGCTGGCTGCTCGACAACAACAACTCGCCAATACCGCAAACGAACCGGGCAATGTGTTGCGAACCCGACTGCATGAACTGCAGCGTTTAACCGCCATCAGCAACGAAGATCCGGAGGTGTGTGCCGAGACGACCGAGGCGCTCAAGGCCACCATCACCGTGCCCACCCTGCGCATGAATTCGATGGATTTGCATATCCCTTTTATGCGAGAGGATTTTGATCAGGCCATGCAAATGATACCGCCCAGCGTGCAACAAGAATGGGGAGCGGCTCGCACGGCACTGCTGGCCTCAGAGGAGCCTGTCGATACCACTTTTGCCGAATGGAGCTTGCGCCGCACAGGAGAACTCCATGCAGCCGGGGTACCGATTGCGGCGGGCACCGACACGCCGATCGGCTGGAGCATTCCGGGTTATAGCTTGCACACAGAGCTCGAGCAGTATGTTGAGGTGGGTATGACGCCCCTAGAAGCCCTGCACTCGGCAACGGTCGCCCCTGCCAAATACTTTGGGCTCGAAGACGAGATGGGCCAGTTGCAAGTGGGTTTTATCGCTGATGCGGTGTTACTGACCGGCAACCCACTCGAAAACATCATAGACACCCGCCGCGTTCAGGCAGTCATTAACCGTGGCGCACTGCTCACGCGCGCGCAGCTGGATAGCTTGATCACCGAACGCTAGATTGGCGGCACCCCCGCTGAATCGCCTCTGTCACTAGTGCTTGAGGGAGCACCTTGAATGGGCTATTCTCGCCCACCCTTAGGACCATAGCTCAGTTGGTTAGAGCGCTACCTTGACATGGTAGAGGTCGGCGGTTCGAATCCGCCTGGTCCTACCAAGATTTTAAGTCTTT
>Ga0257110_1001291_pt1 | contig 11850 bp, 14 predicted proteins | sample LP_taG_7_FD_190184 | JGI IMG/M metagenome (GOLD analysis project Ga0257110, IMG submission 190184) | Marine microbial communities from Northeast Subartic Pacific Ocean, Canada - LP_J_2015_P26_10m | ecosystem: Environmental > Aquatic > Marine > Oceanic | place: Canada: Northeast Subartic Pacific... | reverse complement strand
GCTGGATCCAGGAACTCTTCTTCCTGTACCTGTACGTATTACTCTCCGGAAGTCAAGCCATTCTTCTTTTCCGAATGTAAAAGAAGTAAAGCGGCCATCCTTTATGGACTCTCCTTGCGTAGTTATGTGGCAGTTCTGAGACGAAGAAATTATTTTTCTGTGCTCTCGGAGTTGATACGCCGGGAAGAATCCGTGCGGAAATGATACATAGTACTTTGATGGCGTCATGTGCGCTGACAATTGGTTAAACACCTTAAAGGCAGTCAGGGCACCATGGATTACTGACCACGATAAACAATCTCTCTTGTGTCTGTCTTTGGGGTTGACTGAGGTGTAGTAAATAGGTATTTTTCTTTTAGACTCGTTGGGTACAGGGTCCATTGTTCTCCATGCCCAGACAGGATCGCCACACCAGTTGCCTAGAGTTTTCCTTATGAGAGGACCTACATCATCGTTGACCACAATCCAGATCGATTTACATCCAGCGTATGCGCACTCAACGACGGCAGCTTCCAAGAGCGAATATGCAGGCCCTATGGGCATCATGCAATTTGGCCATGGTTGTTCAAAGTCAAAACTATCGTGACCTGATATCGGTATTATTCCGACGAGGTTGTTTGCCTTGCCTTTAATTTCTGTATCATTTTCCATTCTTCGCCCTCTGTTTGTTTCATGCTATATATTTCCTTGAAAGAGTGGAGAGGTCTTGATCTCCCCGACACAACTCTTTCAAAGAATTCAATCTTGGGATTCTTGTAGTAAATTTTCTTTTCTGTTCTCACGCTCAATGGACCGGTTATGCCTTCAGATTTAAGCATACGCAACACTTTGATCTTTGCTATACCATTACCATAGGAAGGATCTAAAAGCTGTTCTCGGGTCATCCTTGAGCTCGCTACAAGGTCTTTTGTCGATACCGAGTCTCGTCGCGACTTGTAAAAGTTAATTTGGCTTACAAAGTCGTCACTATCCAACAGTTCGTCGCGATCATGTCTTCTCATCAATTTGGTGTCGAAAAAATCATAAACGTCAAATGAGTCTGGTATCTTCTCATCGAAGTAAGTCAAGCTGTTAGTTTTCAATTTTTTTATTCTTGATCCTTTCGTGATCACTGCTATGCCATCGTCCTCCTCTCTTATACTCTCGACGTTGCCGGGAAAAAGAAGCAATGATGACAGTGCCATGGTAAAACAAAGGTTGACCCACAGCTCTTTTGAGTCGTTGGCGTTGGCAAAAGAAAAGTCGTAACCACAATATTCTTTGTCGAACCTGTGTGGTTGAATTGGTTCGTGTATTATGCAGCGCGTTTGCGTTTTCCAACAATACAAAAGGCTAGAAAGGGATCTTCCTATTATCAAATTTACCTCTGTGGCAACATTGAGAGTTTCTGGCTGATCGTATTCTCTAGAATATCTGCGCCGGCGGTTGACATCCACCAGTCAGCCATTTGACCGTACAGACCTGAGCCGGCTCCAGGATTACCGACAAATCCGGTTGAGTTCATGGAACTCATCTTAACGTGCTTGTCGAAGAAGTCTCTTAGGTTGTCTTCCATGAAGTGTTTTTCGTACACCAGTGCCTTGTCTTCCGGTGGCATTGCTTCGAACTCATCTCCTGTCATTGTGGAGTAATTAATTCTATTGAGGTTTGCGGCTAGCTCTGTAATATACGCTTCTGCTTTGTGTCCTATTATCTCGGAGGCCATTTGAGGTCCGAAGATCTCGTTCCACCAAAAGGTGTGGCCTTGAGCTAGGCCTCTCTTAACTTTCTCCAAAGGGGTTCTAGCTGTTCTTTTTGAAGTAGGTGGAATGTCGGCTTCTGTTAGAGCGTCAATCTGGTCTCCGTAGGAAGATTGGATGAAACTCTGTCTAGCTGTGGAGACATCTCCGGGAACCTCGAGAAAGTGTTTTATGAACATGTCGATTGATCCGGGATATATCCCAGCAATGTCGTATACACCATCGTATCTACCTTCCTTAATAACTTGTCTGTTCTCTTTAAGGATTTTTAGTCTTAATTTCATTTTTTCAATCTCCTAAGCATTTGTTCCGGGACTTCTTTAAATAGTTGATCTCCGACATAAATGTCGTAAACCCAAAACTCAACTGGAAATTCAGTGTTAGATTCCCAATCATTAACAAAAATTAAAACAGGATCACTGACGACAATGCTCAAACCGCCAGGCGACATTAATTCATCAGGATCCTGTAGGACCACGAGATCACCTTTTTTAAATTTAGGCTCCTCTTGTTTCACGATAAGCACCAATTGAGAATGGCCAGATTTCTGTTGCGATATCTAGACACGCCTCTGCGACTTTCTGTATTTCCCACTGGGCTCCTTCATGAATTCTTAGGTCGACAAACTTAAGTAGGTTACCTAAGTTTACAGTGCCATAGTATTTTGCATAAAGATTCTGGGGAAGAACTCCTCTAGCTTGTTCGCGGCATACACCAGCAGCTATTAGATCCTCAAATAATCTGAGTGACTTTATGTGGTGCATTTGAATTGCCCGATGCGCAGTGATTTTGTCCGAGTGCATTGTTGACCAATTTTCTATTTCTGGATTGATTAAGTCCTCAGAATTTGACGCCTGACGGTTGCTCTCATGTTGTGTTCTAAAAGTTTTTGGCTCATAAAACCTCAGGTCAATTTCAGTATATCGTCGTGAGATTTCGTTATAAGACCATGTTCTGTGCCTCATGTGTTGAGATCTGACGAACATGGGAACCTCGAACAAGAATGTGATTGAGTTGTGCTCGAAGGGAGACGTGTGTTTGTGTTCAATCAAATACTTGATCAAGCCCTTGTCTCTCTTTGTAAGGGGTTTTGTGTTGTCTTGCCCAAAAGACACACGGGCAGCATTAGCTATCATCTTATCATCTCCAACATGTTGGACATAAGAGACTTTGCCAATGCCGTCTCCGTAAAGTTCTATTTCTTTCATTTATTCCTCTTAATTAAGATTTTCTATTATTGTGACTCTGACCCTAACTCATTTAAGATTCTTTCCATTTCCTCATCGGTCAAAGGTATGACCGGCTTTCCATAAAGAGGGATGACCATTTTGCCTTCGTCACCCATATGAGGTATGAATGAGTAATTGTCTTCTAATCCACTTATGCTGCTACCGTCAATGACTTGAGATGTTTCAGTGGAGTTAACGTCTTGATCAAAGCCATGGTCTTCAGCGTATCTGATTTTAAACATTTGGTATTCCATCCTATATTCTCCGGCAATTCCGTCGTCTCCAAGTTGTAGAGCTCCGTCATCGTTTCTTGTAGGAGAGAATACTCTTTTACCAAAAACAAAGCCCCATTGTGAATACTTTCTATTGATCTCGTCCATCTCTTCTAATTTTACATTTTTGATAAGCACAGCTTTTTCTCGCAGGCCGCCGAATACTCCACCGATTCTTTCAAAGTCATAACCCATCGAAGATAAGTCTGATTCAAGATCTCGCTGTAGTTTCCTGTTTCTGTTGTTCGATACAGATTGAGCCATTGGATTTTGTCCGGACATGATTACAACCGTCTGCACACTTTCGTCATCGCCCCTTAAGACAGTCATGACTCTTTCTTTTTGTTCTAGATTTTCAGTTATTACCTCAATGATAATATTTTTTAATTTTTGCTCAGTCAGTCGCATCCTATGTTCTCCTATAAACATTTTTTTGTTGATTTTACATCTCACTCAATGTGTGTTCGCAGTGATCTTTTACGTCCGCATGTCGTGTTTCTAATTTGGTCATGATTTGCTTTACTTCATCCTGCCATGCGATCATTTGGTCGCTAAGTCCTGCGTTCTTGAGTTCACGAGATACTTCGCCCAAAGATAGCATTATGGCTTGTTGTATCTCTGGCCAACTTACAGACAAAAATGCTTCACATGCCTTTTTCATGTCAACTTGACTTAGGAGCCATCCAGCTCCACCGCGCATATTTGGGTCCATCATTGTCTTGATCTCTCCGGCCTGTCCGGAAAACCTGTCTCCTTTTCTACCACCCTGTGCTCGGAAAGTCAAAGAGCCTCCGGGATCAACCCGTGAGGCAATTGCTGTTTCTGTATCAACCACAAAGTTGTTGGTATTTTTAACGTCCCAGTTAGCTAAGAAGATGTCGACCATCGCTCCACCTGAAATTGAAGATACCCAATCTTTTGCCGGGAAACTATGTCGTAAGTCTCCTGCGGGTTGCCCTTTCATTTCAGCCGTTGCTAAGCCTATTCTTTTTTGTTGAGGATCTGATACGACCTCCACACCTTGTGGAACATTAGCAGGGTATAGTTGATAGATCTTATAAGCAAGATACTCAACTCCGATCTGCATTGACTTGTCGGTGGGGTTTGAGAATGCCCAACTATCAGAGAATTTAAGATAGTACTTGTCTTCTCCGATCTTACATGTTGCCAATTGATGAGTAGACCCACCGACATAACAAACATCGCTAAGGTCTTCCATCTTTGCTTCTTTCACATACTGCAAGTCTTTCTCTTCAGAAAGGACCTCTAATATTAATGATTTAAGTGCCCCAGTTGTCAACCTCATCGCAAATTCTCCCATAAACGTAATTTTCTTTAACGACGTAAATAGTCTCTGAATCGGCTTTTATCTCTTGAACTGTTGATCTTTCAACTACAATGATGTCTCCGATATCCAAGCTTATTTCGCAATCACATGCCATGGCAAGCACCTTTCCTACAACATAAGGAGACTTAGGTGGTTGATATTCATCCGGCATTACGAAGAGAGGAGATTCTTTGCCCTCTTTCACCTCTTCTTTTGGTAAAATCCATAGGTGTCTGTTGTGTGGTTCAAATTTCATGTTTCCTCCAAATAAAAAAACCATAATGTGTTATATTGTGAACAAAATTAACTGTCCTTACATACAATATAACACATTATGGTCCATTTGTCAACAAGAAAGACTACTTTTCTTCGTGTTCCTTCTTTTTATCTTGGATCTCGACTCTTAAGTCGCGAAGCTTTTTTGTTGATTCCATCAAAACCTTTCTGGCTCTCGGAGCTGCTGATTTAAAACCATATGCTCCAGTTTCAACTTTCTCGAGATCCAACATTGCTTGTTGAAGCTCTTTTAAGATTTGTTCTAATTTATCTCTCATAATTTCTCCTTAGAAAATTTCACAGGCACCACCGCCACAGGCGATTTCTCCTGACAGATCAGTTTCGTCTGTTGTCTCTATAACTAGGTCTAGGTTAACGTTTTTTACCATTTCAAGCATTCTTTGGTAAGTTTCCTGATCGCAATCTTCAAATGGAGCTTGGACATATGTCCCTCCGTCATGAGGAAGAACGCTTAAACCATTGTATATACCTCGATTATTCCACATCCACTCTCCGACTGTTTCCCACTCTCCATCTTTGATGGTTACAGTAGCAGAAACATTGTGAGTATTGTTTCCATTGCCGTGTCCGGGCTGAATCCAATCATTGGAAACTTTCTTTACTCTCTCGAGCAAGTCAAGTGCTGTTTCATGACGCGTTATTGCCCCTTCAGGAGCTTTTTGCGGCACAGATAGGATAGCAGTGTCATGAGGTCTAAAGCGACAGTCCTCGATGAGCTCAGGTAGGTTATTGACGAGATACGAATAGATCGCTTCGTTCTTTCCAACGCGAAGTCTTCTGATGTAGTAATCGTTGTGCCAAGCGTGTATTCCGCTTGACGTGCCAAGAGCAAGAGAGGTTGTTCCTGCTGGCTTGACACATGTTTGTCGTGCAGCTGTTTTAATTCCTATTCTTTTGGCGATATCTTTGTTTACTTTTTTAACTTCTAGAGAGGCCTCGGACATATCCAAGTCAAGTACTCCGCCAGAAGCAATACCTGTCATAGAAACGCCGATAAGGGCATCCCTCTCCGTTGTACGCTTCCAGATAGGTCTTAGGTAGTGAAAGTCAGTATACGAAGCCTGAAGGGTACCTATGAAGCTCGCAGAGCGTGATCTAAGGTTGAGCTCCTCTTGAGTTGTGACATCTGATACGTTTATCTCCACCAAGTTACAAAACTGAAATGGTCTGAGACCAATTTCGCAACATGGGTTGCAACCCCACTCTTTGTCGTTCGAAAGATAAAAGCCGGGCTCTCCTGATCGAGACTCTTCAACTCTTTGCCAGATGTCCATAAACGATTGTTTTGTGATCTTATGCCTCATCAAGACTACTGAATTGTTTGCTCTTCCTCGTTGGGGGTTGAGTTCCCACCATGCTCCGGCTTTTGCTCCAAGCATGTCTTCGTCGTCAGCAGAGAATAGAGATATAAGGGCGGCACGACGAATACCCCCCGCCAAAACTGCATCCGCAATATGGCAGATGACATCATGAACTTCAATGGGAGTAAGCTTGTCACCGTTTTCTTTTGCATCTAGAATTCCCTCCACTTTTACCAAGCATTCTTTTAGTGGTTGTGGCCCTGGGGCTTTACCACCGCTTGTAACTAGTCTTGCACCTTTCGGACGGATGTCTGAAAAGTCAAAACGTAATTTTGATGATCCCTTAAAATATGATTCCATAAGAGCTTTCACAGCATCGGCCCAGCCTTCAATAGAATCTCCAATTAAAAAGCGTCGTGTACGCTTTGAGGATGGTCTACGAATTTCCGGTAGTCTTTCGACATGGTGGCGCTGTACGGAGTATCCAACGCCAGTTCCTCCAAGAAGTAAAAACATAATCTCTCCGAACACACGAACATCGTCAGCAGGAGCATAAGCACAGTTAAATATGCGGTTCGGGGAAACTTCAATAGGTTTCCCTCCAAACTGCATACTTCTCATGGATGGAAGAATTTTTTTGTCTCTTACGAGTTCATAAGTCTCGACAATCTCTTTCTTAAGTTCAGGGAACTTTTTTATGTGCATGCTCATGTTGCGATCTACAAGCTCGCCCCAGTTCTCTCGTCTGTTCTCTGCGTCTAGAAATTTTGCGTACTTCATGTGTACCGTTATATCTGATAAAATCTTCTTCTCTAAATCCATTACTTTCTCCTGTAATTGTTGTTTTATTTTCCTACTTTAGCATATTTGTCTTTGAGCATCTGCAATGCATCCGACGTTGATTGCATTTTCTCTGCTGATTCGTCTCTGTCCAGCACCTTGATGGTAACGTCAGACCAGTCAACGAAAGCATCAAACACAAGCCCATCAGGGCCATTGCGGTTCTTGGCGATGAAAAGACGGCCTTTATTTGCTTGCTTATCTTGTACCGTTCTCGAGAGAGAAAAGATGAAGTCCGCAACAAAGCATTTGTTGAACGCTTCAGAGATCGCTTCCATAGTGATGACTTCAGCATTGAGACCTCCTCGGTTTGTTTGAGATGCAGTCCAGCATGGGATCTCATAAGACTGAGCAAGACCACGAAGACCTTCGTAGGTCTCCTCTAACTCATGACGCTTCTCTCCGGTTGCCCGTGGAGGTCGTAATAAATCAGCGTAGTCTACCAAAATCATGTCAGGCTCGATGCCTCTCTTACGTAACTTCTCAATGTGATTCTTGAGGGTTGATACGGAAGCAGACTTGGTTGGATACTCCTTGATAATTAGAGTGCCTTCAAGGTCTTTTACCTTTGCAATAATTTCTTTTTGTCTCTCTCTGTGTTCATTTAAAGGAACATCAGTAATGCAGCAATCGAATCGCTGACCTACAACAGTATCTTTCAGTTCCAAAGTGTAATAAACGACAGTCTTGCCTTGCAAGAGAGCCTGTGTGGCCAAGTGAACGAGAACCATTGACTTTCCAGCACCTGTTGGAGCTACAACTACACCAAGTTCTGATTTGCCGAGTCCGCCTTTGACAATCTCATCCATTTGAGACCAACCGGTTGAGATTGGGTCTCGAGAAGCCAGTTCAAATCGCTTCAACAAGTCTTTACGAAAGTCGTGACCAAAATTATTGTCTGTCCCGAGAACCAAAGCGTCCTTAATGAGTTTTTCAATCTCTTCGAATGAGGACGTCTTCAATAGTGTTGCAGATTTCATCATAGCCTGCTTCAGAACCTGCTTTCTACAAAAGTCAATGGCCTTGTCCTTGATGAAGTCCGCCTCTTCAACACCTTCAGATGTGTGGATGCGTGCATAGAACTCTCTAACAGCTTGCGCTGTAGCTTTATCATGATGATTCAACTCTGTTCTCAGCAACATCATCATGACTTCATTATTTGGATGTGTATTGTATTTGTCTCTATAGTTTATAAGTGTTTGTGTGAAAATCTGTAAATATTTTTTCTCAAAGAAGTCTGTATCTAAAACCTCCGTAATCTGGTCAAAGAAAGGTCGGTCTTCTAACATAAGTTGGCACAGTTTTTCTTGAAAGTTTTTTCCGAAACGGTTAAAGGTTTCGCTCTTGCTAAATTCGTTCATTTGTCCTCCGTAATTTTATTGGTTATATAAATATAACCTGTTGAACTCAAGTTGTCAAGTTTTTTTATCTCTTTATTCTTCGAAAGACTGCTTGAAGAGCATCGAAGTTGAGATGGCCGGCATCATCGCCAAACAACATTTGTGTAAATTTTATTTTATTAAAGCTTGGTTCAAAGTCATGAACGGCTTTTGTAATCAATTCACGGTTCATGGGTCTGATATTTGGATATTGCAGTTGCATGATCTTGTAGTTCTCTTTAATTAGTTGTTCATCCTTTTGAATGTTCTCGTGGATCTTAAGTTTCTTTCCAACCATAACACAGTCTCGCACAATGTCTCCGACTTCATATTCATTCTCTCTGGCTAGATAAGGAAAGCGTTTAGCGATTGTCTTTAGACCGGCACCTTTAATTCCCGGCAAGTTATCCGAAGGATCTCCAGCTATTGCTCTCGCTAAAGCAAAGTTCTTTGGGTGGATCTTGAACTCTTCAACAACAGATGCTTCCGTGACAATTTTTTTCTGAATTGGTCGGTAAATTTGAACATCAGGTCGACACAGTTGAAAGAAGTCTTTGTCTGATGAGATAATAGTCTTTAGCCAACCGTTGTAGCGAGGGTGGTTGATCACAAGAGCGATGATGTCATCAGCCTCTGTAAAGTCTGCTACAAGTTGGATCACGGGCATCTCGTTGAGGTACTCCATCAACCTTACTTGCTGGTAGCCTTTGTTCACCAGTTCTTGCTCTGGGGATAGTTCAATCATTCTACGGTTAAACCTCACAGGTTTGCGTCCGGCTTTGTAGTTCTTATTCATAGAACGCCTCCTTGTTGAGCCCTCATGGCCATCCCAAGCCACGATAACTTCATCAGCGTCAAAGTCTCTAGCCACCTTCTGAAGCGACTTCAGAAAGCCAATGGTGCCCCCTACAGGGCTTCCGTTCTTATCCATATGTGGGCTCACCACAAAACTGCGCAGAAACATGTTCAGCGCGTCAATTATTATTACATTCTTCATTCGTCCTCCAACGTATATTATAATATAGCACACTTAAGGTAGTGTGTCAAATAAAAAGTAAAAAAAAAACCCCAACTCCGAAGAGAAGGGGTTCATGAGTAACTTCAGGATTTAACCTTCATCATTCTCACCTTCGAGACCAAAGTTCTTACCTTCAGAATCAAATTTTCGGATGATTTCTTCATCCATGATGTCAAGTACAACAGAGCGAAACTCTGGCTCTTGTAACTTATCGATCCATTGCGACTTCTGGAATTTGTATTCTTTTCCATTTGAATCATAGATCTTGTTCCAAGCACCAGCTTTAAAGCGTTCAGAACCCGAGGCTCTTAGTGCTTCTAGCCAAGACTCTTCATCTTGAATGCCCACGTTTTTACCCCATAGAATCTTAAAGCCGCATGTGCGACCTTCAGAGCCAAAGCGAGACTTTTCAACCTTAACCTTTACTTCGGAACCAATCCGAAGCCCGCTAGCATCAGTCACAAATGACGCTTTTGATTTACGCTTTGTGAGCCAGATGCGGAGCGAACAAAAGTATTCAATTGCTTTCCCGCCTGGAGCGACATATGGAGTCACCATCGCTTCCCAGCCTTTTGCTGCAATATTTGTCTTGAGTTGGTTGATCAACAACAATGTACATTGCTGATTCGCCAGTGGGATGGTAAGCTTTGGAAATGCTTTCGCAAAGATCCTTGGCTTGACGGCCATTGATGACTGAGGGTTGAAGTCTCCCTCAAGATCAGCCTCAGCAGAAGTTGCTGCAATGGAGTCCCAAATAAACAGAAACTGTGTCTCTGCGTACTCGGTCATCAAGTCCTCAATTGTTTCCAAGGTTTTCTCTACTGAAACCGCTTGGATATATAGGAAGCCTCTATCAATATCGACACCAGAGCTCTTAAGAAATCCAGGATCAATCGCAGACTCAGCATCAAAATAAACGACACAATGCCCTTTCTCTTGTGCTTTAGCCGCAATTTGGCAAGCCATGTATGACTTACCCGACGAAGACAGACCGGCTAGTTCAGTAATTTTCCCAACGGGAATCCCAGCCATCGAACCTCGGCAGATAATAGAATCCAACCAGCGTGAGCCAGTTGGAATCCACTCTTTGACCGCAGTAGGATTGTCTTCGTTTAAGTCATGAGCGATATTCAAGCCAACTTTCTTGTTGACGAATTTCTTCATTGAGTTAATATCAATCTTACCTGCTTTGGTCATTACTCTTCACCTTCTTCAGAGCCTTCTTCCGACTCCTCGGTTTCTTCTTCAGAACCTTCGGCTGCTGTGTCTTCTACTTCTTCAGCAGTCTCCTCGGTTGTCTCTTCAGCATCTACTGCTGAATCTTGCTCTTCTTCTTTGTCGCCGCAGGCCAAGAACATTGTGATCAATAAACTAATCATTATTTACTCCTTTGTTTGTGTTAGTTGAAGTCGTTTTGACTTCTGCTTCAGATTCTCCAGATGTGATACTAGTAGCATCTTTAGTAACTTTGATTGTATTGTCTGTAGTTTCTTCATCTGTTGTCTCCTTAGTCTTTGTTTCAACAACTTCTGTTGTTGTGGATGCCACTTCAGTTGTGACTTCCTTCTCTCCGCAAGCGAAAAGAATTGTTAATAGTAACATCATGTTACCTCCTATTATTCAAAGTTTTGATTTTTCGAGTTCCATTCATAATGAATGTCCTCTGTTTCAGTCTTGTTGGGGTCACTGCTTCTAAATTGTGCGGCAAAAACCACCTCCGAAACTATAGTGTTTGTACCTTTACCATTGTACATATTGAACATTTTTAAGAATTCTAAATGAGAATGTCTTTTGTCTTCTAGCGATTTAAAAGTTCCATAACCTGCAAGGAAATGTATGTAGGTTTTGATTTTTGACAAAGTAGTCACGTCAGCCCTATCGTTGTGCAGAGCGAAAGCTCTACTGTTTGTCGCTATTAGCAAAGTCTTCTTAGATGCGTCTGCGCTTGAATACATCAAAAACTCGTCATCAACATCCCAGTATGAGTCATCCTCAACATTGAAAAACTTGTGACAATTATTTTTCGCATCGGATTTAGATACATGAGAAATAGTGTCTTTCGATTTAATTTGAGAGTTAAATACAGATTTAAATATTTTTGCTTTATGTGCGGGGGATAGAGTATATCCAGCATCTTTTAGAACTTTGTAACATTCTGTTTTGAGGTTAGAGACGTCTGATCTAGAGTTCCAAGAATAATGATTCCTGTTATATAATGTTATCAGATACTTGATTGCATCATACATATTGTGATTGAGGGTAGCTAGATGGCTATTTTCCTTCTGCTTGAACTTATCTCTATTTTCATCATCGTAAAATTTAACAATAGCAATTGGATAGGATCCTTCTTCCTCCTTCTTGTCTAAAGAAATTTGTTTCAAAGCCTCGATCCTATGGTGACCCGATAAGATTACAACATTTCCAAGATCATCTAATTCGCCTACAATG
>Ga0257110_1001290_pt1 | contig 11859 bp, 7 predicted proteins | sample LP_taG_7_FD_190184 | JGI IMG/M metagenome (GOLD analysis project Ga0257110, IMG submission 190184) | Marine microbial communities from Northeast Subartic Pacific Ocean, Canada - LP_J_2015_P26_10m | ecosystem: Environmental > Aquatic > Marine > Oceanic | place: Canada: Northeast Subartic Pacific... | reverse complement strand
TGACAATCTATCTTGTTTATCTTTTATAGCGCGATTGTTTATATCATCTAAATTAGTTATATTAATATATTTTGTTACGTTTTTTAAAAGTTTCTGTATTATTAATTTCGTTTTATCATCATAATGAATATTATTATGTCTAGCAATATCATTTATTAAATAATCAAAAACTTGATACTCTTTCTTAATTACAAATAAAAAATAAAACAAGATTTCAAATATAATTATTATTGATACATGTAAAATTAAATATAATATTGTAGTAAATTTTATAATATCTTTTTTATTTACTGAATTACTTTTTGGGAGTAACTCATTTCTATTTGTTAAAATAATTAAATTATTATAATATTTACTAAACATTCACCGAATATTACTAATTATATTGATTAATTAAATAATTTTTAAACTATTTAATTAAAGAGTTGTTTAAACAACTATCAAAACTACCAGTATCACCATCATCATCACTATCAACTCTTGTTATAGAAAAATTAAAAGTAGATGATTCATTATAACCATTATTATAAATTTCATCTGTATTTATTGTACTTGTTAAATCTAAGTTTAATGAATTTTTCATATTTGATTTCTGTACTAATTCAGGTATACTTTTAGCATTATTAGAGTGATTAATCGTGTTTGAAGAATTATTACTATTAACTGAATTAATGTTAACATTATTTAATTCATAGTTAAAATAGGGATATTTGCTATAATACTCGTCAGAATTTAGTTCTTCTCTATTTATATAAACATCATTATTATATAGGTAGTCATCAATTACATCATCAATTACATCATCTTTTACATCATTATCTACATTATCTTCTATATCATCTGTATTTAATTTATTATATTTATACCTTTTTATTATTGTTTTGACATTAGTTATACAGTAATTAAATATATAGTAAATATTATCTTTTAAAATTTCATAATTAAATAATGCCCTATTTTTAAAATTCATATAATAACTTTCTTGCTGTCTTTTACTAATGTTTTCATTTAATAAAATATTATTTAAATCGATACGGTCATTATTAAATTTATTACCTCTATTATATTCATAGTTATCATAATTCATATGTAAATTTAAAAAATAATAATAAAATAAAATTACACATATTATCACAATTGTAAAATATACATATAAAATAATTTGAATAAATTGTATTTTTATCATATTATTTACCAATATAATTTTTAATTAATAAAAATATTCTTGTGAATTAAATTAATCTTTTGTAATCTGCTTTTAAATACATTACGTTATTAAACCCCATATCATTAAGTATAATTTTACCATATGCTGCTCGGGGACCCTCATATAATAGGATAGATGAGCGCATATCATATAATTTTACACCATCACGTAATTTATCTATGGGTATATGAATTGCTCCTGGGAATCTTCCAGAATTATATTCCCTTTCACTTCTTATATCTATTATATAATCAAACTTACTCTTTCTTATCATATCGAGTGCTTCTTTATAGTTCAGCGCGTTTGTATCTTCATTATCTCTTTTGATATTAAATAATAATCCAAGAGATATTAAAATCAAAACTAATATAGTTAAAATTATTTCATAATTCATTTTAATTTATTTTTTTATTTTATTTTAAATTTAATTAAATTTAAAATAAAGAATATTTAAATTTAATTAAAATATTATTTATTTTAATAATTTATTTAAATCTATAGATGTTTGTACTGCTCCTTCACACCATCCCTGATTTAAACTAAACGATTCCCCACCTACAAATACATTTGGGCGAAGTTTCATTATTTTTTTATATAAAGTTTTTTCATTAACATTTGGTTTCCAGAAGTGAATAGCATTTTTCCAATATATTTTTTTTATCCATTCAGGAGAATCAATATTTTTATTATGAAATGTTTCTTCAAGAAGTTTTTTTAGTACTTTTTTAGTATTATCTAAATTTAATCTACCCCAGTAATCAGAATGATTCCAATCACTATAACTGATCTGAAATAGCCCTATATTCTTACCTAATACTTGCTTTATAGGAATTATTTGTCTTATAGGATTTGCTACTGTACTAAAATTTAATTTTTTCATCCATTCATTTTCTTTTTTATCTACATTATATTTTGTAAAGATGCGAGTTAAACTAGATGAATTTACAGAATTAAATAATTCTTGCTCTTTATCAGTAAAAGAATCACATAATTTTATTAATCCCTCTTTCGGAATACAAAATACAACTCTCTTGGTTTCAATAGTATTACCGCTTTTCAATTTTAATTTTATTACTCCATTAACATCTTCAAATTCTTTAACCTCTGTTTTTAATTTAAATTCATATGTATCTTTTATTTCTTCATACATATTATCAATTAATTTACTATAACCATCTTTGAATATATACATTTCCTTAGTATTAAATAGTTCATTATTAATATTTTTTTTTGCTACAACAGCATTTGCTATTCTAAATTCAGAAGCATAACCATAACAGAATTCCATAAACCTTGTGTCGTCATAGGATACTACTTCTAAACAAATTTGTTCCAGAGTCATTTTTCTACAATAATCATCCCCTTTTTTATCGATATAATCAAATACTTTTTTTAATAGTTTTATAAATTTATCTGTTGTTTCAGTTGATAAAACTTTTCTTCTTTCTTTTCCATCATAGTAATTTTTATAATGATGCCCTTTTTTATCCAAAGGCAAAGTCATTGTATCCATATTATATTTTTTAATTAAATCTTTCATATTCTTCTGATACTCAAATACAACTGCTCCTCCTGCTTCATATTTTACTTTTCTTTTTTTACCTTTATTTACTTCTAAATTAACATAATTGGTTTTAATTAAACCACCTAACCTATTATTTTTTTCTAATAAACATACATTTTTTATTCCTTTTTTATTTAATAAGCATGCTAAATTTAGTCCACAAATCCCACCCCCGACAATAACAATATTATACATTTAATTATTATTAATATTTATTATTTAATTTTTTATTTTCTTTAAATTATATTTTAAAATATTAGATACACAAATAATGGACGACCTTTATGCAACCTCTCCTTCTAACTCTGATGTATCGATATTTTCCGCTAGTTCTTGTAATACTGATGACTTATATATTACCACTCACGATAAGAAGCAAAATAAGAAAAAGAAAAAAAATAGAAATAAAGATAAATATAATCAATACATTCGTGAAGAAACTAATATATTTGAGGTATTTAATAAAAATGATTATTACGATTATAGCAATAATAATAAAAATAATTATAATAATTATAATACTGAATTATTACCTCGTAATGAAATACAAAAAAAATTTATTGATTTATTAGATAATGAAAATGTACCTATTATATTTGCCACAGGTCCAGCAGGAACAGGTAAAACTTTTATAGGTTGTAATTATGCTATTAAATCATTTATAGAAGGAAAATATGATAAAATAATTATAACTCGTCCTACTGTATCTGTTGATGAAGATATTGGGTATTTACCAGGAACACTAAATGAAAAAATGTTACCTTGGTTAAAACCTATTTATGATGTCTTCGAAAAGTATGTTAGTAATTCATACATACAAAATTTAATTAAAGAAAATTCTATTGAGATTTGTCCTCTTGCTTACATGCGAGGAAGAACTTTTGAGAACTGTATTATTTTAGCAGATGAAATGCAAAACTCCACACATAATCAAATGAAAATGATTCTTACAAGAATATCATTTGGTTCCAAGCTAATTCTCAATGGTGATTTAGAGCAATCTGATTCATCTAGAAATGGTTTAAAAGATTTTATTGATAAATATGAAAATTATAATAATCCTAAAGATGAAATAAGGATTATTAAATTTAAAAATAAAGATGTCCAAAGGCATCATGTAATTAAAACAGTATTAGAAATTTATGGTTAAATATCATATTCAGATGAATCTAAATGTTCTAAATAATTATTTATATTTTTAATTAACATTTTTTGGTGTTTTTTAATTAAATCAGTACTTTTTACTAGTTTTTTAAGAAACATTAACTTATTTACATAAAAATTCCACTCTGTATTATCTAATTCATAAGGATACTCAATATTATTTTTTATATTATTTATTAGAAATAAATAAATTTTAATATTTTTATTATTAAGAATAGCTTTAGCATCATCAGAAGTATAATCAACAGACCCTATTTCATTTTCTAGGATACAAGAGTAGTTTACAATAGCCATTTTAATGTAATTTAAATAAAATTTATATATATTCAAATTTTAAATTTCTCCGTGATACCCGCTATTTTACTTTATAATTTATAAATACTAATCAATAGTGCTATTTGTTTCAAATGATTTAATTAAATATGGAAAACAATTATAATATTCGTGTTTATTTCCAGGATATGCTTTATTTTTATGAAATGGATTTTTACCCATACCAATAATATAATGATCTGATGCTTCTACTATAGGCATTGAGTGTTTTAATAAACTTCTCATACATTTAGCAGTTATTAAGAACCCATTATTACCATAAATTCTTTTTGATTTTTCATCTTGAAATGGTATTCTAACCTTATCTACACCATCAATCTTTTGTGTTCTTTTTTCTACTTCATCTGAAGCCAAATATAGTATATCCCATTTTTTGTTTACTTTATTTACTTGGTCTATACATACTTCTAATTTTTTCTTAAAGTCCTTAGCGAGTGTTTGATCATCTTCCATTAATATTATATGTTTATGTTTCTTTTTAAGAGCATCTTTAAATACACCCATGATACTTAAATAGTTCGCAATAGCACCAGGTCTATTTGCTCTATCTTTTACAGGAATTTTAACATCACCTTTTTTTCTCATTTTTTCTATATCAAGAATACTTCCATCACACGCAAGAAATTTAATTAAATTTTTATCCATCTTTTCTTTCTTAAATGATTTCTCTACTTTGTCCCATCTATCTTTTGATTTTTCTAAATTAATTACATAAATAGGTAATTTATCTAAATTTATTTTACTCATTTTTTATATATACAAATTTAATTAAATTTAATTAAATATGTTAAAATAAATAAATAATGTCACATAGTGTATATAAAAATAAAAAACTCTTAAAAGAATTAAGTGAAAAAGATTACAGATTACTTAAATTCAATAAAGTTCTTAATCCGTTCCATACGTACTTAATGTATTCTTTAATCCCTTCTGAATTAAATGAATTAAATTTAAAAGATTTAAATTCTGTAGTTGAAATATTTAAAAAAAATATAAATAAATTTGTTAAAAAGAAATTTAATAAAAATTATGTAAATGCTAATGCTCAAAAAGATTTAGATATATTTGCAGAATTATGTCATTTAAATATTTCTATATTTAATAATAATTTTAATAATTTACATTCATCTACAAAAAATAAAAAATATACAAAACGATTGTATTTAATAAATAGAGATAATGATTTATTTCTATTAATAAAAAAAAATAAAAAGGGATTAAAATTAAAACTTGGTAATAATGTTTTAAAACCAATACAAAGTGGCGGTGGTGAACCCGCGGCGAAGAAGGCTAGGACCACACTCGCACCTATGTTTCGTGATAATTATTATAATCCAAATAGCGTAAATGATTTTCTAAGAACATATTGTAAAAAATTAATAAAAAAAGGAGAAAGAACAGATGCATTAACAAAAGAAATGGAAGGATTGGTAAAAAATACTCCAGAGTATAAAAAGAAAAAAAAAGAAAAAGGGGAATTAAATAAACAAAAACTAGAACATTTTAAAGAAATTATAATAGCAGCATTTACTGATCATATGCGTGACGTTATATTATTATTGATTAAAAATATTGAGACAGATATAAATAATAGAATGTATGAAGCAGGAATAGAAGGGGATATAAATTTTACTTCGCTAGAAAAACCAGTTAGAATAGTAATATCGGGTGGCAGTGGTTTTAATAATTTAATATCCATAAATGACCGTCCAATATCACCAGATATTGATGTTAAATTATGTTTACATACACAAGAAGCAATTGCTTTACATAATCATATGACTCAAAATAAAAATGTGAATCAAAATGTAAATATGAATCAAAATGTAAATGATGAAGATATTAAAAATCTACAAATGGTAGTCGCAAAACAATTATTAATTGTTAGAACACACCTATTTAATGTCATGAAAGATGAAGCAGAAATATTTAGTAAAGATATAATAAAGCCACTCGTAGAAGATTTTAATAATATGTTTCAGAAGTTATATCAGCATTGTAAAACCCTTATGGTTGAAGAAATGGCTGGAAAAGATATACCATTTTTAAAATCTCTAGACCTAAATGAAAATGAAGATGTAGAAGGAATATGGAAAAAAGAGTTTAACGAAACTGTAAAAGTACTTGTGAGAGAAACATTAATGAAAAGAGGAATAGATGGTGAACCAGAAGAAAATAATCCATATAAATTACATGATGTATTCTTATATTCATTAGATTTACCATTTAATAGAAAAACTGGTTTTGAAAGTTTAGCAGGAATTTTAGATATAGTAGTATCAATACCAGGACATATTGGATATATATTACCAGACTATTCTACAAATACTTCATCTGTTTTTGAAAGTAATATATTAGGATGTTATAATATAACTAAAGATTATTACAAATATGAACTAATTAAATTAATTACTTATGGATTAAGAACTACAAATAAAAAAATATTAAAAGATTTAGAAAGATATAAAATACTATTAAAATTAGACAAAAACAGACCAGGACCCACAATTATCGAGGTACAAGATATAAATAAAGTTATTGAAGGAATAGATAATGAAACTTTAAAAAGTGAATTAAGAAAATTATTAGGTGATGCTATAAGTGTAGGACTAAATAGTCCATCACAATCATCACAATTATCACAACCGTCACAATCATCACAATCATCACCAAAATTATCACCAAGATTAGCAGAGCTTGAACTACTTAGATTAATAGAAGAAAATAAACTTTTAGTTGTAATAAAATCAGATACACAAGATTCCGATGATCATTTAGAAAATATATATGAAGATGATCATTTAAAAAATATAGATGAAGAGTATAATCAAGATGGTGGAAGTAAAAAGAAAAAACAAATTGGGGGTGCACCAAATGGTAATGTAGAAATGTTATCTTTATCAAAAGTATTTCAATTGATGGTTAATAATATATCTATGGGAGATGATATCATTTTAAATGACCCAGAAAAGAAAAAGAAAATTAACGATATCATTTTAAATGACCCAGAAAAGAAAAAGAAAAAGAAAATTAACTTTGAACTCGACAAGAATGATGATTTTTTTAATAATATTAAATTAGTACACGACAAGATTAAATTAGTACACGACAAGAAGGTACATGTACCTCCAGTTAATTTTGAAAAATTAACTGAATTGGAAGTAACAAATGAGGATATCAATGTACATATTCATGTACAAGATCCATATGTACAAGATGAATATCTATCAACAAAAGCAACAACAAGAGTTGTACCATTTAGAATGAGCGAAGACGCGAGAGCAGAAATTATTCCTATATGTGATCATTTAAAGGACGTTATATATAAAGGGTATATAAATAGATTATGTTATTGTTATGAAAGTGATGATTACAAACCTGAACCTGAAAATCCAAATGTACCATCAGAACAAGAATACGCAGCATTCTTATTAACACAATGCCAAGTATTAAATACTATTGATGTAACAAAAAGATTATATAGGGTAATAGAAGGTATTGCTAAAACACAAAATGAAAGAGGTTCACGTGTTAGACCATCTTAATCAATAACTCCAAGTTCCACCTAAACCACTATGATAAATTACCCATGAATTTTTATACATATCCGCACAATATTGTGGTTTATACATATACATATCATTTTTCTTATTTATTTCAATTAATTTATCTTTGATTGAGGCATCGTATTTAGTTAAACATTTATTAGATTCTTGTTTACGCTTAACAGTATCTTTATGGGTTAAGAATGGATATATTAATTCAGGTTTAATAATATGGACTTTTGTTTTACCAATATTATTAAATGCTTTTCTAAAATACCAAGGTCCAGTTGTTTGTGTAATAATTTGTTTTTTTAGGTCAATAGTATTTAAACTTTCTCTAACAAGAATATTATTTAATATATTACTTTTAGGATAAGAAGCAAAGAAACCATTACTAATCCATTTTTCTTTAAGACCAACAGGTTCTTCATTACAAGCAATAAATTCATGTTTAGCAATAAGTTTATCCATTTCTTTAAAGAATACGTCTTTAACTTGGAATAAACTATCCATATAAATACCACCATATTTATATACTAAATCCAGTCTGGCTAAATCAGCAACTTGTGCCCAACGATTATGTGCTTGGTCTTCACCAATTTCTAATGCTTCGCCAATATGGTCCCAAGTAATAGGTATAGTTTTTTCATTAAAGTCTTTCATAGTCCATAATTTATATTCATAACCATTCTTTTTACACATACGTTCAACTTCATTAAACATAAATTTACGCCAAGCAGGAGGTTCTTTACCAAACCATATTTGATGTACTAATTTTGGAATTGTTCTATTTTCTTTAACATATATTTTTTCATTTTCATAATGATTTTTTTCAGGTGCTTTTAAAGAAGAAGTTTTATTTCCATAAATATGAGTACATATCTTTTGAGTATCAGCATAATATTTACATAATTCTTTTTTATCTTTTAGTAAATCTTTATTTAATTTTTTATCTATTTTAAAGAATTGGGGTTCTTTGAATAGATCTTTAACTAATTTATGAACTGCTATATGATGAGCATTTTCATATTCGCCCATATTATTATGTGTTAGTACTAAATCCCACTTTTGTTTAGATAATTTTAAAAGATTTTTATATAAATCAGTTTTTTTATTATGAAATAATTTATCAGCTTTATGTTGTTCCCATTCATCTATATAAATATCTTTAATATTAAACATTTCCCATTCATATACACCGGCATATTTTACACTATTTTTAAGTTCATCATACCTAAAATCTTTTGGATTTCCATGAGTACATACTATTACATGCCAACCACTATCTAATAATAAGTTCATACCTCCCCATAACATTTCATCATCTGGATGGGCAACAATCATAAGTTTATTTGGTTTTAATAAATTAGATATTTTACTATCTAATAATTTTACATCTTTACTTTCAACAGCTATCATATCAGTGTTATCATTATTTTTATCAGTATTCTTTTCAGTATTAACTTTATTATCAACTTCTACATTATCTTTAAGATATGCTTTATCTATTTCACACTTAACAACTTTATCATCTTTATCAGAATATATAACTCGTGATCTTTCTTCTTTCTTCTTTGGAGCTTCTTTAGGTTTAGGTTTGTCTTCTTTCTTCTTTGGCGCTTCTTTAGGTTTAGGTTTGTCTTCTTTCTTCTTTGGTGCTTCTTTTGGTTTAGGTTTGTCTTCTTTCTTCTTTGGCGCTTCTTTAGGTTTAGGTTTGTCTTCTTTCTTCTTTGGCGCTTCTTTAGGTTTAGGTTTGTCTTCTTTCTTCTTTGGTGCTTCTTTTGGTTTAGGTTTGTCTTCTTTCTTCTTTGGCGCTTCTTTAGGTTTAGGTTTGTCTTCTTTCTTCTTTGGCGCTTCTTTAGGTTTATTATCTTTTTCAGGAACTTTCATTTCCTTTGGTCTAATTTTCTTTTCGTCCTTTTTAACAAGTTCTCTATATTCCTTGTCTTCTGGTACTTCAGTTCTAGTTATTTCATGTATAGATACAGAATCTGATTTAGGTATTTTATCTTTTTCTTCTTTTGGTGTTTTACCAATAGCATATTTTTCATTAAAATCTATCATGAAATCAATTGGAAAGTCTTTACTGTAATTAATATACAAAGATGATAGTGGTAAATGTGTTTTATAACATTCTCTTAATTTATCTTGTATTTTTTTCCAATTTAATATTTCTTGTGAATCCCCAATAGTTTTATATTTATAATAGTCACTTACTTCTTCAGAATAACAAGTATAATCTTCACAATAAATAATACCAATAATATATTCCTCTGGCAACCATTCAAAACTCCAATATAGAGATAACATATTAACATTATATACATTATCCATTACTCTAAATTCAGTAAATCTATTAGTTTGTCTTGGTTTTATTTCATCAAATTGTTTTATACATTTATTAATATAGTATTTTATATTATGATTGTTTCTTAAAGCTAACATAGAAAATGGAACAATATTTAAAGTATTATTATCAAAACATTCTTTATTAATATTCATTAATGAATTATAGTTTACGGCAATGATATCACTTTTTAAATCAGCTAATACAACATTAATATTCATTGTATGAAATTTATTACTATATTCATATGTATGATGTTCATCACTAGCAGGAATTTTAAATATGTCCATATCTTTATTAAAAGCATTGCCTTTTATTGGTAATATCTTAATACTTTCATCATATAATTTATGTTTCTCTAAATGAGCAAAAGCAAACTTAGTAGCAGTTAATAATTGTCTACGACATTTATTACTAAATAGTATAAATATTAAACCAAATTCTTTATTAATTAGTTTCTTAATTTTTTTATACTCCTCAGTAAGAGAATTATATAATTTTGTATTATCAGTATAAACTGTAAAGTAAACTCTATTATCTTTATTATAAATTATTTTATAACTTTTTACAAATTCATTAACATATTTTCTATTATATAGTTTGAAATCATAATCATATTCAATATGATCACAAACATTAATTTCTTCAGTTTTCTTTGATCTTAATCTTAATGGTTCAAATAGTTTTGTATTTTTATTTATTCCTCTAAATATTAAATTTTCATCCTCTTCATGATATTTAAATGGTTTAAATACATTCTTTTTTAATATATCATAGTTTTGGAAACATTTAAATTTCTTATCATCTGGATTATTTGTTCTTTCACTAGAAAAGTCAAAGTTAGGACCCTTACTTTTACTAAAAAAGTAATCAGCTGGATGTCTATTAGCAACAGAGGCAATTGTACCCGCCATTTCCTCAGATGTAATATCTTCTGGATGTATAATAACTGGTTCTCCTAAATACCATCTATGTTTTAAATTTGCTCCAAAGCCATTTAATTTATCTGTAATGTAAATAAACTCATTGGGTAACCAATAGCATTTAAGATTAGACATAGCATTAGTGGCATTAAATACAATGTCTAATACTCTATCATCAGATTTACCCGGATTATTTTGTGATACAATATCCCATATTTTTAAAGCATTCCTAGATTGTATAGAAGTTCCCCACCACATAGTACCACCAGATGCCCTTGGTTTAAAATTATTATAACAAACTTTAGCATCTGTTAAATAATCTTGATAGAAATCAGCAACTTGTGAATACCAACTATATAACATACAATCAAAATAAGTTTGGTCAAATATTTCAGGATATCTAGTAATATACATATCAGCATCTGTATATAAAACAGGATATTCTTTAAATTTTTCTATAGTATTCAGAATAAAGTTAGGTTTATAATTAATTAAATCTTGATAGTTGCCATCTTTAGCATCATATATTTCAACATAGTAGTTAATTTTAAGTTTTTTACACTGATCTATAAATCTCTCTGTAAGTTGTCCATATGTTTTCTTATTTCTAAAGGTAATAATAACATCATAGTTTTCATCAATGGGGACAAAGTCACCAGAGTATGATTGATTACTCCCCGGTCCTAACATAATTACCGTTAAACCTAAGTTATTAAAAGCCTTTGTTTTCATATTACGAAAAGCAAATCTACCATAACAAAAGGTAATTGCCTTTG
>Ga0257110_1001288_pt1 | contig 11872 bp, 6 predicted proteins | sample LP_taG_7_FD_190184 | JGI IMG/M metagenome (GOLD analysis project Ga0257110, IMG submission 190184) | Marine microbial communities from Northeast Subartic Pacific Ocean, Canada - LP_J_2015_P26_10m | ecosystem: Environmental > Aquatic > Marine > Oceanic | place: Canada: Northeast Subartic Pacific... | reverse complement strand
TTATGGCGGCGGCGGCGACGGCGGCGGCGACGGCGCAGGGGCTCTCCGATCAGTTGCGCATGACGGCGTTGGAGCTCCCCTTGATCCCGGTGTGCTTCATCCCGAGCTCCGGCCCGAAGGACACCGTGCTCGCCATTCGTCCCTCGCCCCACCCTGAATTGCGAACGTATTCGAAAACCTTCTTCTTCACGAAACCCTTCGACTCCCGCTCCTTCCGCTTGATCTCCGCCTCCTCGCGCAGCCACACCTGCACGGTGTCCAGGAGGCTCCCGGGCTCGCGGCTCGCGAGCCCCTCGATGGCGTCCAGCTCCTTGCAGAACCGAAGCCGGCCGCCCGCGACGAACGCGATGTGCGTAGCGAACTGTTCCAGCCCGTCGAAGATGTGCGTGGCGTAGACGATGGTGACGTTGCGCTCCTCGCACTCCTGTCGCAGGAAACTCATCAGGTCCGCGCGGCCGAGGACGTCGAGGTCGACGGTGATCTCATCGAGGAGGAGGACGCTGTACTCGATCATCAAGCCGTACGCGAGCTGCACGCGGCGGCGCTGGCCGTCGGAGACTTGGTGCATCCTCCACTCCGGGTCGATGTCGAGGACGTCGATGATGCGCTGCTTGCGCTTGGGGTCCACGCCTTGGATGGAGTCCAGCATCTGCCTCGCGGGGAAGTCTCCCGCGAGTGTGACGCCGTACCCGGCGAAGGCCACGTCTCGCTGCCAGTTGCCGCCAATGTAGGACAGCTGGCCGGAGGAGGTGAGGTTGGTGTCGTAGAAGGCTTCACGTCCGTGGATGAGCACCTTGTTCTTAGGGACCATGTGCTTACCTCCGAGGATCTTGAGGAGCGTCGTCTTGCCCGCGCCGTTCGCGCCCAGCAGGAGGCAGCACGATCCGGGTTTGAGCTTGAGGTCCATCTCCTTGATGAGCGGCCCTTGGCCGTCGATCGGGGTGCCGTCGATGTTGGGGTAGGACCAGTCGAGGTTGTTGACGTTGACGCCCCACGTGGGAGGCGCGGGGGTGGCGTCCATCGGCGCGGGCGTGGCGGCCGCGGGAGCGGCCGCGGCGGGAGCGGCCTGCGCGGTCGTCGCCGCGGGGGCATCTCCCTCCTCAGCCTTTCGCTTGGCGAGCGCCGCGAAGGGGCCGGCGGTCTCCATCACCGTGGGGGCGGTGTCGACGCCGCCGCCGGCGCCGCTCTTCCACCCGGATGCCGCGACAGGCACGGGCATGTTTGTTTTAAAGGTGGGTGTGTCGTCTGTGGATGCGCGCGCAGTCCACTGTGGCGCTTCGAAAAGATCTCGGACGCGCGAAAAGCGTCACGGGCGTCGACGTGGAGGCTCACACGGGACGCTTGGATAGTGATCGAATTCTTGCACTGCAAAGTAGTCAGGAACAATGAATTACAAATCCAAATGTTAACGCGTAACTATGACCAAAATATGGTGAAAAAGTAATCAAACCTTTCTTATTTCACCTGCGCCACAGAAACCAATCCATTTTTCGTCGCAGGTGGCTGAGAGTTTGCCTCGGCTGCAACCGCGTGGTCCCACAGAGGCCGAGACATCTCTTCATACCCGCGATAGGATGCTCGCCCTACGAGTCCTCGCGACCTCCGCCGTCCCGACGGGCGCCGGCGCGGGCGTCAAGAAGTCCGCCGACGCCGCCGCGCCGCGCCGACCTGGTCCGGGCGGCGCGCGTCGCGGGCAGAGCGCGTCGCGCGACGAGTGGAACGACAAAGTGCTCTCGAACGGCAGCGCTGGCCGCCTCACGAAGCGCGCGTGGGAGCAGCACCTGAACCGGCTCACGGACCCCCCCGCGGCGCTCGAGGACGTCTGCGTGGTCGTCGTGGGAAGTAAAAAGGCGGGGAACATCGGCGCCATCGCCAGAGCCGCCGCGAGCTTCGAATGCGAGGACCTACGGCTGGTGCGTCTCCCACGCGCCGACATCGACACAGATTCCGCGAACCGTCGCCTTCCGTTTGCCTCCACGCCCCACCAAAGCGCCACCCGCCACCGTCTGACCGATCTCCCCACCTACCCCTCACCTACCCAACACGCACAGGTCGCGCCTAGGGTCGATCCCACGAGCAGGGCATCGCTCTCCTCCGCCAAGGGCGCGCAGCACGTCGTCCACGGCGCCGGAGAGTACGCCAGCGTCGAGGATGCAATCGCGGATTGCGACGCCGCGGTGGCGTTTCACGTGTGGCACGACGGCCTGGACGTGCAGTCCTTGGACGACGTCGGGGCGTTACTGCGCGCGTTCCCGGGCGGGCGCATGGACGCCTCGATGGACGAGGGCGACGAGACGGACGACGCATCGAAGGACGCGTCGAAGGACGGAGTCGATAACAACGATGAAGGCGACGAAGATTTGGCGCCGATGGATCGCGAGTGCGAGGAGAGCTGCCCGCTGTTCCTGGAGCCCGTCACGGACGACACTGTAGAGATCAAGGACACGATGGCGATCAACGAGGGCACCGAATCATCCGAGTCCGAGTCATCGGACACGACGCAAAAGACGCAGCACGGGTGGAAGCAGAGGCGGTACGACACGAAGCCGCGGAACCAAACCAATCGCGGCCGAGGTAAGTTGGCGCTCGTGTTCGGCCGCGAGGTGGACGGACTGACGGACGATGAGGTCAACTCGTGCGACGCCGCGTGCCGCATACCCACCGGGCGGCTCGTCGAGTCCCTCAGCGTGAGCCACGCCGCGGTGATCATCTTGTCCCAGTACTATCAGCACAGGATGACTTCCAAGTCGAAGCTGAGCGAACTTCCGGTGATGGCGCCGGCGGGGTTGTGGGCGCCGCCCAGGCGCAGCGAGCTTTACCCCGAGTGAGACACTGTTGTTTCATCGGGAGACACGCGTGGATTCTTTATTCTTTATTGGTGTGTTGACGACTTGTCTACAAGTACTTAGAAAGCTAGCAAGAGTGGCGGTTGAAATCGCGAGCGCGAGAGTTGAAAAAACTAAGACTCTATGATTTATTTTCTCACGCGTTTCCGACGTAGGCGTGCACCCGGTCTTTTTCGTCCAGAGACTTGCCCCACAGCAGGAGCTTCGCGATCAACGCCACGCACACGAGGACCAGGAAGGCCACCGCGGAGGACACCGCCGGCGCCGGGTCGTCCCCGAGCTTGCGCCTCAACAACTCGGCTCCGAAGACGCAGTTGAGCAAACCGCAAATCACGATGGACCACCCCAGCACCTTGTGTATCGACCTCTTCGGCGTGCCCACTCGGTTGGACGCCTTATCGCCGCCTTCGGGGCTCGAGCCGCCGACCGCGGGTTCGCGCAGTATGCCCAACATCGCCTGGACCACGGGAATGAGCGCCACGGTGATGCCGATCGCGCCGTGCGCCTTGTAAACGGTATCCGCATTGCCCTTACTCCAGTCCAAAGGCTTGTTAACATCCGCGTCGTCCCTGTCCAGCGCCAACACCAAACCGACGAGCGCGATCACCGACGCCGCCGCCTGCGTCGTGTAGTGAAACCTGTGCCAATTGATCATATGCGAATTAGGCACGAGGGACGTATGAGCGACCAGTGACGAAGTCGCGCCGACTGCCATCGCGGCAAACGCGATTGACATCAACAAACCGTGAGTCCGCCACTGATCCGCGCCCGGCGCCTCCACCGCGGTCACCTTACCGGTGGTCAGGTCCAGGGACACCGCGCCGTGAGTCACGTCGTGGTACGACTTACTCGCGGAAGATGAAACGGCGTACCCGATGGAGTGAACGCCGCCGCCGTTCGCGACGACCCGCTCTTTTCCGATGTCGTGCGCGGCGGCTGTGAATTTAACCACTGTCTCCGAAGACGTAGCCTCCACTGACGTGTTGTATACGGGCAGCCCCGCGTTGTTTGGTGTGACGTCCGAGGCGGAGTAGCCGGCGAGGCGATATGAACCGACCTGGCCGTTAGAGCCGTCGGAGCCTATCCATCCGATGACCGCATCCGCGGGTACCATAGCGGAGTTTGTCTCCTGGAAACTCAACCCCACGGAGTGACCGGCGGCGACCTTGGCCTGCACCGCGAACGCCACGTGGCCGTGACTGACCGCCACGTCGGACGATAGACCCGCCGCGGCGAGGTCCACGCCGCCTGGGGTCCAGTGGACGATGATCTCGCCCGCGGAGGAGGACTTGGCGCCGAGGAGGCGGCGTCTGTGGTTGTGGTCGGAGTGGTCGTCGCCGCCGACCTCGCCGCCGTTGATCTTGGCGGAGCACGCGTATCCGAGGGAGGACGGGTCGCATCCCGCGGGCGCGGCGAGCTGGAGCGGCGCGGGGGGTGGCGGTGGCGGGCTCGGGGGCGGGGAGGGATCGTTGGATGCGGCCGTGGTGATGGTGGTGGAGAGCCGGTAGACAAACATCTTTGTCTTTACAGCCTCAGCTAAGACTGTGACGGTCGTCCCTCCGGTGGCGGGGAGGGTGAGGTACGCCTCGATGGAGTCTTTAGGACCCGATGACGAGTGCCCGATTGCACCCGAGCACGCGGACGCGGACACGGTCTTCGATCCGGCATCCTTGACGGCCAGCGTGCCGGCGTCGGTCTTGAAGATGAACCCTTTGAACTGATTCGACCCTTTGGTGAGGGTGACGGTGACCTTCGTTCCCGGAGATGGGGAGGCTCCGCCGTCGTGCGTGAGCGTGTACCCGTCGGTGCCGGTCTCGATGGCGCCGCTGCCGTGACTCGACGCGGAGCAAGAGCTCGGGCCGCTGCTGTAGGCCAGCGCGGGCGAGGCGAGCAACGTCAGCGCCACCGCCGACAACGCCAGGAATCGACACGTCATCATGGTTGCCGTCTGTCGCGTGGACGCGCGGCGACCGTGAGCCCGCGACGACGTGTGCATCGGCGGCATCTCACGACGACGAGAGGGGGGTGCGATACTCTGCGCGCGCCGCGAGAAAGAGTGCGATACTCGGCGCGTGCCGCGAGACAGTGCCGGCCGAGGCGCGCGACACGACGCTTTTTACTTTTTCCCTCGGACGACCGATAAGTTTGTGGCTCACGCTCCCCCTGGCCACAACAGGCGACCATGACAACGACGGTCACGCTGGTGGTCGCGGCGACGGGGCGCATCGCTCCATCCCGCCGCCACGCCATCGCCACTCGCTCGTCGGCATCACCGTCCACGAGCGCGGCATCCACCGGCGCGTCACCCGCCGACCCGCTGTCCGATTCGATAAGGAAGATCGAAAAGTTCGGCACACCGTTCGCGGTCACGTCATCCAACACCAGGTATCGCCTCGAGCCCGGCATCGCACCCGACGGCGGCGCGCTCTACTCCAACACGACGAAGGACGTGAACTACGCGAAGCTGTGCGCGCGGTGGCCGAGGGTCGAAGACGACGAGCTGTTTCGATGTGAGCGAGCCGTGAATCGTTGCGAGCGTCTCTCCGCGAACGAACTGGTGGTTCGATGGGAGACGACGTTCGTCCCGGAAAAGCTGCGGTGGCTCCACGATCTCGGCGAGGCGTGGCCCGGGGTGGACATCGAGCTCTACGACATCCTGGACAAGATGGGCGAGCTGAGCAGATTCAGATGGCGATCGCTGTTTCTGCTCTTTTGGAACACCGCGACGACGGGCACGATGCGGCTGCCCGCGGCGAAGATCGAGAGCACATCGCGGCTTCGCTTCGAGGTGGGTGCCGTGGGGGGTGCCGACGACAACACAGCTGTGCGTCAGACGGCGATGACACTCGCGACGCACGACGAGACGATCGACCTGGTCCGATGCGTCAACGACGGCGCCGTGAAGAACAGGCGAATATGCCGCGACCTCCTCGAGTACCTCGATTGCCGGAAACCTCCAAACACCTCTCTGGAAGCCTGGGATAACCAAATCACAGACTGCGTGCGGTGGGCGGAGGTGCCCGGGATGGGCATGTTCGACGTGGACGGGCTGGAGGACGAGGGAGACAGGGCGCGGTTCTACGGAGACGCCACCGCCGTGTTGGCGTTTATGACGGTGGTGTTCCTGGTGTTCGGCGTCGGGATAGGGCAGTGGTACTTCAAAGGGTTGGAGCACGAGCGCATGATGGCCGCCATGCTGGAGACCGGCGCGTTCTAGGTACAGCATCACAGTCTATTTATGATATAGGTTCATACTCGTGTCACGGCGTCGTCTCTAGAGTTCATGAGTGTAGACGCCTCACGGTTCCATGGATTGAAACTTTGGCGCGTTTTTCTCGAGCAGATACAGCGTGAGGAGGTAGCAGAACGACGCCACGTTGACCTGCTCGCGCGCCGCGTCACCCGCGCTGGTGCCGTCGAAGCTCAGCCGCTCGAGCACCGCGGCGCCGTCGTTCTGATCCCCGTACTTGCGCCCGCTCTTTTCAAACTCCAAGCCGTCGAACTCGTTAACGCACAAGCCCTGAAACGCCCACTTGATCAACGAGCACTTGTTGATCCAACGGAAACACACCGGGACGTTGTCCGCGTTGACGTAGTAGCCGCCGAAGACGATGAAGAGGACCATGACCGCCGGGCCCATCGCCACCGCCGCCTCCGTGCTCGGCGCGACGCTGCTCACCGCCAACCCGATCGCGCTGGACGTGAAGGACTCGAGCACGATGAGCCCGGCGAACTTGGCGAATCTGTCGGGTTTCTGGTTCAGTCCAGCCATCGGGTACACCACCGCGCCGAACGCCAGTGGGAAAAAGGCACCGACCGGTAACTCCGCGCAGAGTTTCGCGGCGAGGTAGGGTAACATGCCGTACGAACCACTCGCGCGTTCGCGGTTAACGATGACTTTCTCGGACGTAAACGCAGTGAGCGTCTTCATGAGGGCGGCCATCGCCGCGTTAATCGCCGATACCTGCAACAAACCGAGTCGGTCCTGAATCGACGTCTGCGTTAAACCCATGCGCCAGAAGATGCTACCGAACACCAACGCGCTGTTCATGGAGGTGGACAGGCGGATCTTGTTCGTGGCGCCGTCGCGGCGGACCTGCCGCCAGGACCGCTTGAGTAGCATGAGAAACTGCGCTGATACGCCGGCTCGTTTGGCCACAACCACGCCCTTTTGACCCTCGTTCTTGAGTCCCGCATCACCGACCTCGGAAGTCTCCCCGTTCGAGTCCTCCTTGGCGCGCTTCGCCCACGCGGACGCCAGCGACGCGAGCCTCGTTTCGCTCTCCCGTTGCTTCGCGTCGGAGCTCGTGTCGACGGAGACCAGGTCGACTAAAAATTCAGCCGGGTTCGCGTTGACCGGAATCGCATGCCCGATGGACTCGAACCACTCCGACGCGTCAGCCCACGGCCCCATGTACACGCACTCACCCCGCGCCATCAAGCACAGGTCGTCGAACATCGCCACGATGCTGCCCCTCGGCTGGTGGATCGAGCACACCACCGTCCTGTGCGATTGAACCGCGAGAGTTTTCAAAGATTCCACCACTCGCTGCGCCTGGAACGCGTCCAGGCCGCTCGTGGGTTCGTCGCAACATACGACGTGAGGGGACCCGCCGACGAGCTCGCACGCCAGCGCGAGTCGCTTCTTCTCGCCGCCGGATATGCCCCGGGTCTTGACGTCGCCGACTTTGGAGTCGGCGACGTGCGCGATGCCCATGGATCTCAGCGCGGCGTCGACAGCTTCGTTTCGATCAGCTTCGGTGAATCGTGATTTCGGCATTCTCATGGCTGCCGCGGTCTCGAGCGTCTCCCGAACGGTGAGCTGGGAGTAGAAGACATCCTGCTGCTGGACGTACGCGACGGTGTCGTTGAGCAGCCGGCGGTTACGGCGCGTGTCCTCGCCCACGGAGACGGCGTTGTGCCGTAGGGTTCCGCACAGCGAGATGCGATTCGACTTTGGAACCTGCGCGGCGAGGGCGTTGAGGAGGGAGGTTTTGCCGGAGCCTGACGGGCCCATGATGGCGAGCAGGCGGCCGGGTTTGGCGGTGCCGGAGACGCCGTCGAGGATGCGCTTGGGCTTCGCGTCGGCGCCGAGCTTCTTCTTGTCCTTCTTCGTGGGTTGGAGCGTCATGCGAACGTCGTCCCAGCGGACGACGACCTCATCCTTGGTGGGAGCGTCGCTGTTGTTACCGCCCGGCGATGATGATTCTTCGTCGCGTTCCCTGAGCTTGGCGCGGATGCCGCGGAGGGCGGCGAGTGCCAGCATGCCGGGGATCTTGATCTGCGGCGGGCTCGCCCACAGCGCGATGCCCGTGGCGAGCTCCATCGTCCTCGGGTGCGTCGATGGGCGTGCGGAGCGCAATGGTATCCTTATCCTCGGGGAGTCCAGTCATCACGCAGCGAGCCTCGGAAATTAATTTCGATTTTCGATGCGACAGATCTGGGCGAGGGCGCCCACTTCCCCACACGCGCGGCGGGGAGTGCGGGCGGCGGGTTCGCGCGATATGCCGCTCATGCTCAAGCGCGAGTACGATGCGCTGGTGGCGGCGAACGGCGATACTCCAAAGAAACCCGCGGGCGAACCGGAACGCGCCCCCGTCGTCTCCGAGGAGGAAGTCGGAAACATCGACAACAACTCCGCCGATGCTACCGACATACACATCGTATCGGCGCGGCTGGTGGGCAGCAAGCGGCACAAGGAGGCCAGGGCGCGGCTCAAACACGGCACATCCCTCCACCTTCGCCGCGACGAGGCCAACAAACACGATTCCAACGCCATCGCCGTCGACGTAACCGCCGGTTTCCTCCCCATTCACGCCGGCTTCGTCAAGGGCACCCAGGCTGAGTCCCTCGCGCCCGCGCTGGACTCCGGGGCACTGACCGTCGTCGCGTGCACCGTGGACGCCCCGAACGGCGTCGACTCCCTCCCCACCGCGGACGTGCCCGTGCGGCTCACCCTCCGTCGATGCGACGACGACGACGCGTCCGCGACGTCGGTCCTCGAGCTACTCAAATGCCCCTACGACGTCCCGAGCTCCGTCGGGTACGTGTCGCCGGACATCCTCGAGAACGCGTTCGCCGAGCCGATGCCGACCCACCCGTGGCTCACGCACCACGAGTGCACCAAACCCTCCGTCTTCGCCGCGCTGAACCCCGTGACTAAAGCACCGATGGACAAAGCATGGGTCTACGTGACGAGCGACAGGCAGTTTAGCGACGACGACATTTACGGGAAAGTCGGTGCGTACAGCGGGAAGTGGATGATCATGGGCGTCAAGTCCGACGCGATCGACGCATACTTCGTCGAGTGCGCCAAAGCTGTGGAGGCTGGCGAGTTCGTCGCCGCCAAGGCACCCGCGGGCGGCGGCGACGAGGGCGTCGGTGTTCTGATATGCTACACCAAAGATTTCAGGGATAGGGCGCAGGCGGAACGGTCGGGTGTCGCGTTGAAGCGAAGGTTCGGCTGCGGGATTGGGCTCAAGTACAAGACTGATTCGGCCACCTACGAAGGGATGTACGCCACGAAAGGGGGCAAGGGCGGCAAGACGTGCTGCTACGAGATGAAGAGCGGGAGTCTGAGGATGGACGTCGACGAGGCGGTGTATTCCAAGTGTTTGGAGCTGGCGGAGAGGTCCAAACTAGTGAGGGATCAGATGACGGATGACGCGAATGCGGTGATCACGATTGACGACTGAGAATAGAACATAGAGCTAGCTAGCTAGACGACACGGCGCGTGAATATAGAACTACACGTGAATATAGAACTACACGTGAATATAGAACTACACGTCCACCAGCCTCGACCCCGTGCTCTCGCCCACCACGTACTTGGCGTGCTGGTGCCTGTAACTTCCCGGTCCGTCGTCCACGTCGTGGCCGATGGGTCCCCTGTGGTCGTTCCCGGCGGCGGGGACGAAACCCAAATCATCGTCCCACCGCTCCTTTTGATCCCCCGCTTCGTCGCCGTCGCCGTCCCCACCACCGCCCGGCCACGCGTTCATCGCCGCGTTTACATCACCGTCCTTCAACGCCTCGTTCACCGCCTCGTTCCAACGCCTGTATTCGTCCCATTCCATGCCCGCCCTGCGAACCTTCTCGCCGATTTCCGTCTCAGCCTTTTCGTCCTGCGCGGCTGAAACGGCCTCGCGCAAGGCGTCCACCCAGGTAAAGTCGTCGCTCTCGACGTCCGGCTCGGTCAACGGGAAATCCGCGAGCGTGATCTTACCCCGGACGCGCTTGAACACGCTCGTCGTGCGCGCCTTTGTCCTGGCGGCGAGGACTTTGGGCGATCGTCGGCGTCTCAGCTCGGCTCTCGCGACTTTATTTCCGTCAACGCCGTACTTTTCGCGAAGATCCGCGAGGTCCCCGTCGATTCCCTCCGGTCGCCTCGCGTCGTCATCCTCGACGTCCCAGTCGTCGTCGTCCGGGTCACCATCTGTCAGCGGGTCCTCGCTCGCGTGACCTTCCACGGTCTCCAAGGACTGGTATCGCGGGTCCATCGTGTACGTCGGTCCCATGACGACTGCGCCTTTGTTTTGAAACGACATTAAAAATAAGATCCGCGATCCAGCCTTGTTCGCGCTGCCCCGGTGTAACGCCCTGGAGTCGTACACGAGCGTGGATCCCTGGCGTAACGATGCGGTGACGCCGATGTTGTACCGCCGGCCTTTGGGCTTGGAAGATGAACCGTCTCCGCCCCTCAGCTTCGAGGACGATGAGGACGAGTCCATCTCCTCGGTTGAGTCGGCGGGCTCCCACGGCGTCCTAAAGTACAGCATGTTCGTCTTCTTACTCCTGTACACGTACTTGCGAACCAGGAGTTCGTGCAACTCGATGAACGGGTCCTTACCGTCCGGATCGTGCGTCTCGACACCGCCCTTTCGTAGCCTCGCCACGAGCCTCTTCATCTCGGCGGGAATCGCCGCCTTGAATTCACCACCGTACTCGCCGGCGGCCGCTTTGACCAACGCCGCACCCGCGGACTTGGCGTGCGCGTCGGTGACCGCGCTCGGGAAGAACACCTCGGTGGGGCCGTGCCGCGACGTGGTGTCCTGCAGCACGGTGAAGGACGACAGGAGCCGGTCGCCCTTCACGCGGCCGAATCCGTCTGAGTGCACCGATTGATCGGGAGAACCGGCGCACGTCATGAGCGCGGACAGCTCGCACAGCTCCGCATCAGGGCCCAGCTCACGTCCGAGCACCGGCCGCATGGTCTCCACGTACGCGTTCATCGCGGCGATGACCTCCTTCGACATCCGCAGGGGCATGTCGAACCGTTCCTTGCAGTTCGCGAGGTTACCCACGCACCCGGTTTCGTCGTGGTAATCTTTGTGATGCCTCGCGAGCTCGAAGACGTACCGGCGCAAGTCATCGGCGACGTCGTTTCGTATCGTCGGGGTGGTGACGAAGAACTGGGTGGTGGCGAGCATGTCGTGCGCGGCTACAATCCAATCGTCCAGCGGCGGCGCGCCTCCACCGGGCTTGGGCACGACGAGCTGGGGATCCCGCCATCCCTGTGCGGTCATGAACGAGACGACCGAGGGATGCGTCTGTTGGCCGTCGCCGGCGCCGCCCCACAGCGGCGCGCGTTGGGATGCGTCGGCGAAGCGGGACGGCGCGTTGACGTCGCACGAGCCGTTGTCGCGGTCGGGGGTCGCGGATCTGGCGAGCATCGCGCGGAACCCGTCGCGCCGCGACTCGTCGGTCGTCCCGACACCGTCCGAGATGGGCGCGATCGGGAGTGACCCTTCGGCGCGTGAGGGGTCGCCGGTGGCGGCCGCGTCGCCGCGTGCCACCGCACACGCGACGAGCGCGGTGACCAACGCGCCGCGTAACATCGTGAACCCGGTCACGCGCGCGATGCACACCTCCTCGTCGCGCGGTCGACAGTGTTCAATACGCGCCCGGGATGGGTTTTTACCAACAGAAGCGTCGGGCTTTTTGGCTGAGTAGGATTGGCTCGTCGTCACTTCAAGGGGCGCGCGGCTGGATGACGACGTGGTGGCGCCCCGACCTCGAGCGGATCC
>Ga0257110_1001285_pt1 | contig 11880 bp, 7 predicted proteins | sample LP_taG_7_FD_190184 | JGI IMG/M metagenome (GOLD analysis project Ga0257110, IMG submission 190184) | Marine microbial communities from Northeast Subartic Pacific Ocean, Canada - LP_J_2015_P26_10m | ecosystem: Environmental > Aquatic > Marine > Oceanic | place: Canada: Northeast Subartic Pacific... | reverse complement strand
AGAAGGGGGGGCAGGGGGGCCCCCCCCCCCCCCCCCCCCCCCCCCCCCCGGTGTCGGTACATATCAAAGCACATTTACGACCGCGGTGGTGTCTGCAGATTGTCTCTATTTAATAACCATTCTCAAGTTCGGCGAGCGCAAAGGCTATCGCCTCTGCTTGTGCAAGGGTATTTGCAAAGACCGGTGGTCTTGAAACCGTTCCAAAGGTTTTCATCACAATAACGTACCCCCCGTTGGATAATGCGCATACAGTCGCTTGATGTTTCCGCCGTACACCGCCGGTAGCCGGCGCAGACTTGCGAGCTTCCTTCGTGGCAAGCTGCCTTCGGGGCGCCCGGCCACCGGTGGATTTGCATGCGGTTTGCCTTGTGCGAGCCATTGCAAAATATGAGATGGCGGGTTGTGAGCTGTATATTCTTCCATTGGTTATATACAGTGCGCCGTCAAAGTGCAAACTTGCACTTTGAATGTGTTAATGAGGTTGTAGCACATTCCATGGAACAGTACGCGCCGACGCGGGCCTGGTTGCCGGCGCAAACAATTGTCACGGTGCTATTTTCTATATATACGCTTATGTGTTGTATTATTTAAGGGACAATAACAATGGCGGAACAACGCAGTTTAAAACGCAAACCCCTAGAGGGATTCATTGAGCTCTATGCGCGTATCACAGCGCGATGGAGCGCTGCAAGGGTACTGCTTTTACAAGAGGGGGAACTTGTGTTATCGCAACAATTAGCGGAACTTCGCGCAATTCGCGATTTTGCCAAAAGTACTAAGGAACAATTAAACAATGTTCTCGAAAATGCTGGCACAGCACTTTTGGAACTAACATCATTGCCAAAATCTATCGAAATGGGAAATCCGGCGGATACTAGGAAAGCTCTCAGCGAAGCAATCCAGATATTCGAAGCCGTGCGCAGCAGTATGAAGCATAGATATGGATACGGATACAATGTTGCTAGCGCTACGCCCTATTTCCCTGAAATTGAGGAACAGTTCCCTGATCTTGGCCCTGAAGCAATAAAGCATATGCGATTTGGAAACAAGGTCCCAGATCCCACTGATACCCCGGGAGGCATTGCATTTGTCATGTTGCTTGATCACTTCCCGTATCATAACCCATACCTCCGAGATTCAGTGGAACGCGCCCGCACGTTTGCAGATTGGGTGGGTCCGTTAGCTGAGCACTCTAAGATGTCAATGGAAACGACACTGAACCGTTTAATGAAAACAACGATCATTTCCCCGGGTGGTCCCAGTGCTTCTGGTGAATATCTGGAAGACCAGGACCCCAATGAATTACTACTCGCGGATATTGCGAATTATATTGCAGATACATATTACACATCTTATGAGGAGAGGACCCAAGGAGCCCTCACATATGGGAAACAGTTCCCAACCCTCGATGACGCTTTTTTTATAAACCGCTTTGATGTCCGGTTTCTTGATATTAGCACTGAGCACCACGATACTTTAGGTCGGTTTTATGACTCCGAGGCATACCCGTACTCCAATGATCCTTCTTCGGACTTGGCCCAACTATGGGATTCGGTGGATTACAGGACTCTGGACGGCCAAATGATGATACAACTGGTGTTTAGTCGCATAAATAAAAATTACGGGAACACCAAATTTGTATATAAACGCGGTGAGGCAAAGGACTACAAGAATGTGGATTCCGTCTATCCGGCCGAAAGAATTGTAGGTGGTCATGCATTAACGGTCTTTAATAAAATAAGCGCAGTAAAGAATGTTGATAGCATAGATGAGCCAATGACAATTGCCCCTAAATGGCTTAAAGCGTTTTTTTACCCGCAAAACTTTGAAAAGGCCAGCAGTGTTACTGAACACGTACTTAACATGCCAGAGTGGCTTTTTAAACATGGTTCGCCAACGTTCAGTGATGGTATGGACTGTGTCCGCATTAATGTTGGAGAATCTGTATCGGGGACGTTTTTTAAATTTAAGCGGTCCGACGGGACTGGCCGCAATGCCTGGGGGTTTTTCCCTCATTTAAACCCAAGCGCTGCGGTTGACGACCCTGACACTTCTATCTATGAAGTTTTGTGGGGCTCCCATTGGCTAAGTTACAATAACTTACACGGTGCGAATCCGCTCGGGACGGCTTTGTGGCGCGAGAAAAAGAAGAACATTTCTGCCGGCGTCCCAACAAAGTTTATAGAAGATAACAGTGCCGTTTTAATACCTAGGGGGCCAGTACTCGATTTTACGGGCGGTTTCAACGAATATCTGGACGAAACGCCAAATACGCGCCCGTATGTGCCATTGTGGACTAGCGCTGACATAACCGTGTACGAGTTAATGGACAAAGTTAAAGAAGGCACAATTTGGGATATGCTCGTTGTTACCGACAAGCCCCTTGTTGAGTTAACTACTGTAGCAGAGTCAATGACAAAAAACCCCGCTTCGCAAGAAGAAATCGAATGGGCCCTGTTTTATCGAAATTTAGCGCGTAATCAATTTAAAACGACAATGGGGGCGATCATAGAATTCGATAAAGATGGGGACGCCGAGTTTATCCGGGCAGCGTTTACAGACTTAGCAATTATTTAAGCAAGACCATGACATGTGCTTCGTTTGTCGACCTTGCCGTTTCACAATAAAAGCCGCGAGAACGCAGCGCCGGCCATGTGTGCAAACTGTCATGCTACCAAGACGCGCCGGGAGCACGACGCTCGGCTGGCAACTGCCCAGTCCAAGCAGCAGATGTACGACGCTCGCGAGGACACGCACAGAGACGGGATTGCAACGTGTACCTTGTGCAAAAGACACGGCCAAATGGGTCGCCGCACCCAGTGTGCTGGGCTATAGAAGGAAAGCCAACAGTTGGCCTTGCTGCGTCGCTTGCTAAATTTAAATGCGACAAAGGCGAAACCCAATACATGTTTGAAATTGTGACAACATAATATATTTTACTATATATGCGTGTTCCGGGTATCGGTGTATGGCAAAGCGAACCGGAGGGGATCCTGACGGTGACTGTATATCCGACACAATGTTTAATAGGTAAACAAAAATCCGGGTTTCCCCGATAGGCTATCGGGTGGCGCGCTCACATTGCTAACAACGGCGACCTGAAACGCCCGAGACGATTTCCCAACTGGAAACTTTAGCCCTGGAATAGACAGTTCGATATCTTTTGGCAGCCCCGGTGGTAGATACGGCTTTGATGACGCCACCCTAAAAAACCTGGCGGCGCCCGGCCACCGCAGATATGCATAGACATTTGTCTCGTATCCAGCGCCCGCGGTATTTAACACCATTGCTTTAACTCGAACTCCCCTGTTCTCTGACCGAGCACCAATTGTTGTAACAGACTTTATCGTAAATTGTGCCGTTTCGGCGTAGATCTGTGTTTTTTGTGCAGCGGTTGCGAATAGCTGGCGAACGGGACGCACGTTTGGAAGTGATCTCGGGCATATGTTGTTACACCCCGCAATCGACAATGTATCTAGTTTCCCGAGCTTCGCTACGCTTACCACACCAGTGCAATCTTCCATGATAAGCTCCTTTAGCGCACCGCCCGCCAGGACATTAACATCTTGCACATTGCGGCACTTTGAAATCGTAACAGACCGGACACCGGCAAGCGCAGAGACGTCGGTGATGCCATTGCACGAAATGAACGACACACATGAAAGACGTTTGCCCTCGAGTGCCTTGAGTGACTGGATTTCCGGGCAGTAATCGCAGATAATATGGTTTACATGAGATACCGCACGCAGCCCAATGCTCGAAATATTAGTCCCGCGTAAGTGAATCTCGGTAGCCACTGTCACATCGCCTACTTCGCCCGCTGCAAACTCAAGATGATTTGCCATAATCCGCCGCGCTCGTGGCAGGGCCAAGCTGGAAACCCTTGTGCCCCGGACATCTACCATCCGTAAGCCATCGCCATGGACACCCGTTACGGGAGAGCCCTGCAGCATTATGCGCTGTGTTCGTTCTGTAACTGAAACAGCCGTGTTCGTGAGCGCCATGCACCGCTGCGCGTGAATCTCCACCGCGTTTGCAACGGGCTCGAGTGTTGTGATTGGACAGAAATTGGCCTTGATACAAAGTAGTCTTGGCGAGAGCCCTGCCAAGTTTGAAATGCTCGTCTCCGATATGTTGATACATAGAACATGCCCCAGGCCCTCGAGTCCCGTAATCCCTGTACCATCGAGCCAAATCTTGTAGAGAGCCTTGAGCTTGCTTGCAAATCGGGCGGAATTACATTGCGTTCGCCCAAGGTCGAGTTGCTCCAACCTCGATAGGCCACCAAGCACCGCAAACAGCTCTGGTTTCAGGTTCTGGCACAATCGAAACGATAAAAAAGTCAAATGGACATACTTTATCACCGGCGATGGATCGACCAGGCGAGTTGAGCCGTGGATCAGTAACCGCCTGCACTTTCTGTGCATCTCGGGGATAGATGTCAAATTGTTGCAGCACGCCATGACCATCTTCAAATCTGCGCCAGACAACGTCGTGATAGGCATGTGTTTCTGAATATCAAGCATCTCTACCCCATCAACCGCAAGATGGCCAGTTAATGCCCCACCCTTGGCAATAACCAGCACTCGCGGGGGCACGGTGTAGATGCCCTGTTTGTCCATTCGGTCGACCGCAATCGTATCCAGGCGTGTTTTTATTGGGCTGTGCAATCTGCTGACCGCGGCCGTGTGTACATGCATGTCCGCATGAATTTCCCGCGCACCTGTAAACACAATATGTACGTTGGAGTGCAACATCCATGGGTAATCTGCAAATTTGGGAAATGCCTTGACGTTGTCGACAACAAACAGAACATGTGGCCAGTTCATTACAAACCCTGCTTCCCGCACCATGGATGCACCAGCTCGCATGTAAATCTTAAAGATGCCATCGATTGTGAGAAGTGTGTCCAGCTCGCCCTTGGTAGTGGCACCATTCAGCGCAGAGTGCCAGTGAGCCACAATTTTCGAATACCCGCCGCTAACGCCACCGCTCTGGTCACGCACGCCCCGGATGTCGGCGCAAAACTTCTTCGATACCCGTGTTAGAATGCATACAATCGTATGCAACGGCAAGAAATCCAAAACACTGTGGAAAATCTCGACAGGAAGCGCTTCGAATGTCGTGCGCATGACTGTAGAATGTTGTGCATTGGCTATTGTTATTCATCCGTATTAAGTAAGGGACCAACTGAATGTGCTGACAGGCTCTTAATTATATACGTGGTCATCAGCAAATATAAAAAATGGCAAGTTGGTCGTGTATAGATGTAATAAAATTTTATCCGGCCTTTGCAACTTCCGGGGAATCCCATTTGATTACTTTAATTTTTAACAACAAGCCAATTACATATGAGCGACACCGCCGCCGAGTCATCCGGCGATTTGTTCAAACTATTTCCAAACGAACTGCGCGGCGTTGTGCCGTCAAATTTACAGAAAAAACCGACAGTAGTGCCAACTAAATCCCCTTGGTCTTCGTGGTTTGTTCGCGGCCAGGCCGGTGATAGTCACAAAACACCATCCCCTGCCCGTGCCCAGGTGCTCGACGAGCAGCAACCAGAAGCAGGCCACACTCAATTCTTGTAAACCCGGAATGCAAATAGGGGATCTCTACCGGTGGGGCGCCTTATCCGACGGCAGCTTTGGGTTTTTCGGAAAGAAGTGCAAAAATGTAAATGGCGAGCTTATGTATTTATTCAACACGATTTCCGGGGGGGTAAAGTTTGTCAACCCGCGGGCAACAACAATCGTAAAAGTGGGATTGTTCAAAAAGCCAGACTATGTGAATCTTTTGTTTGCCGAGCGCCCATCCGTTACGTTGATGGATGCCCGTATGTGGGCAGCCGTATCCAACAAAAACATGACACGCACATTTAAAAATGCATCGCTCACTGAATTGATCGAGTGGGCATGGCTTCTGTTTTATGTGGTCGACACCAATCGGGCACGCCTTGAGCCTTGTCTGCAAAAGTGGGCGGGTCTAGACCACCGTGTTCTCCTGTATATTATGTGGTACTTGCGTGTGCATGCAATCAACGCGTCTGAAATGACCACCGCGATCATGTCCCCGATAATGATTGCCGAACCAAGCGTTGTCAGGGCCACCGATGGCAAACGGCATGTCCAAAGGGTACCCGGGCGGGGCGGCCAGGTTCGGGAACTTTACTGCTCCAGCGGGATTCCAATGTTTAACGCGCTGCAATCTCAGCTAATTCCAGCACGATCTAACCGGCACGGGATTCTCGGGAGTGGTTCAATCGGCCTGTCTCCCGCCCTCCGAGTTGATAGCCCATTTCGATGGGCCGGCGTTCTGGACCCTATAATATGGGAGACCAACGTGGATGGCGAGCCGTTGTACACGGGACTGAACGATGCTAACGTCTACGGCGGTGATGGGAAATTTGCTCATGCGGCCGTTTGGGGCCGGCATACGCGGGCGGTTTGGGCAAATCTGTTGCAGTTTGTTGAATCGTTTCCGTTCTGCTGCACAAAGCTTGTGGAAATCGGAGAAGAAATTATTGCCGCAGACTGCAATAAAGCGGTTGCCCTCCAGCAGGCGTGGCTAATAGAGGCCAGCCAGCGCCCCGGATTCGAGGAGCTTTTTTGTGCACCTTCAAGCGATTCTGTGATGGAATTTTGGGGGGCATCGGTCGTTGGAAAGGTTGCCGAGTTTATGCTTTCCCGGCCTGCCCATGCCGCTACTTACCGCAAAAAAATCGTGTTCTAACTATAAACGTTGACATTCATTTGCCCGGCTATGGTCCCGTACGTGTTGATGGCCATTTCACTTGCGTTGCGGTGCAATGTAGAAAGTCATAGCGGGTGACCGTTGCAAGCACGTTCTTTGTATATTTGCCTTGCCGGCATCAAAATAGCAGCAGCCAGTTAAAACATGTACTGCGCTATTGAGTGATAAGTTATGCATGTTCTAAATTGCACAACTCCGTAAAGCTTTTGCCCAATTTGATCACTTTTGCGTTGTTCGGGTTTTCTGTAGCTTTACTAAGCCGCTTCTTTGTGATGATCTGCCACGGTGCCTGCGCATATATTATACAAACGCAAATATTATACATGTTTGCATTTGGTTCACAACTCATGGCCACTACCACGCAATCAAGTGCTTCTTCTGCCCGGGCATTCCGGGGCAGCAATGGCACGGGGCATTCAGGTCCTATTTTATTGTACAAAGTGTCCCAAGTCGTTTAGATCACCGGGTGCTTTGACACGACACAAGCGCGTGCATACTGGGAGAGCGCCATTTTCGTGCGGCCGGTGCCATAAAGCGTTCCAGACCCGGGGCTGTGCACTAAAACACATAGAGACCCACACTGTGTACAATTGCGCCCTTTGCTCCGAGACATTTTCAAGTTTGAGCGAGCGCGCCAGCCACGAAAAGGTGCACCACCTGCTAGTTTTAAATAGCACGACGGCGCCGACGCCAGCTACCGAATGAATTCAATTCAGGCAGCGATGTGCGGGCCACAGCCGCAAAGCGCACTTGGCGCCGTCTGCTGCAATGTTGTGTCGGGCCGGCCAATCGACGCGCTTGTGTCTTCCACATTTGTGTTTGAGTGCACTCGGTGCAGAGGCCATAATGAAAGATGTCCGGCTGTATTTATTAACAATCACACGGGCGGCGATGTCATGGAATTTGCACAAAATGCTGTTCGCATGCTGCTTTCTCCCAAGGGCCGGAAAGTTTGCGTCACCGAGCTTATGCTAATGTCCGCGCATTTATCAAAGCGCGGGGCCATTTCAATTTTGGCGGCAATCGGGAAACGTCACCCGCTCACACTTGGAAGAATCATTGCGGCCGATATTGTAAAGTTTCCACCCGTTTTACCAGTGCCAATCAACGATCAATTAAAACTCATAGAAGCCGGCATCTACTCTCGCAAGTTCTTGGACCTGCCGTCATTTGGGATACCGCTTTGTGTTTCAGTTGCCGAGGCAACCAATTGCATAAAACTCGATGCATGGCAGACATGGCTTACGGACGGTCAGCTTCACCCAGGGTGGTACACAGCAATATACCACGCAACACGCCGGTGTTTGAAGACACTGCCAGACGAGCTCATTCGCCTGATTGTAGGCTTGCTCTGTATTCCGCACTGACAAAAAGAATGCGCCCCTTTTTGCTTGGTTTTAGCTTTCGTGGCTTTCCGTTTGCGTTCAAAATCGAGAGCGACGGCATGATCGGCTGCAGAATGGGCATCCATAGTTTTGAATGGAGACCGCCCGCATTGTTTTTAATTTTTTTGGCAGCAGCCCGAATACCCGCGGAAACGTCGGGGTGCCTAATTGTTGCAGATGTCACTGGTTGCAGTGTATCGGTATAGACAATCGCCTGGTGGGGGGCCTGGCCGGCCGTGTCTGCTAGTTTTGTAGACAAATTTGTGTACAATAAACGAATGTTCGTTTCCGGCAGCTTGAATTCTGCCCGGGCGGGGGTGGCAACCATTGTACAGGAGGGATTGTGAGCCGTGCACAGGACTTTAGCTAATTGAATCGACATTTATCAATGTGCAAGTTTGCACTTTTGATAAATCAAACCCAGATCATGCCTATTTGTATTTAATGCGGTATCAGCAATAAAATCGAATGTATATTCTATATACGGCACTGTGACAATATAAGACGAGCCCCTTTTATATAGTAGGCATATATATATACCGTCATATATTTTATCGCCATTGCCGCCACAGAGGGTTATATTTATTGCGCCAAAGAGCTGAAACAAATTGCCTACTCTGCAACCAGCATGCTTTCAGGCCAGCCGGTGATAAAGGACACAGCATCGACCGGCAAATGACCTGCCCACCCCCTTGCGATTTCAAGCATACCGTCCTTAAAGTGATCTGCGGCGCTGTGCTTGCACTCCCTTTCAATGTCAAGTAGCCGGCCTGCAAACCGCCGACGATACAAAAAACAATTGGGCGGAAACGGTTTCCCAGAATCCTGCACGGCAAGGAGAATTGCTGTCACTGCCGCTGCAAAGTACATCTGGTAGACCCCTGCCCTGCCATCCGCCGCCAGGGTATCCACATGCTTTTGCATTGCGCTATCGAGATCGTCGTAATCATCTTCGTGCAGTGTAAAAATACCACGATTTGTTCCTGCCAAAAACCCCCACAAATCGTCATCCGATGCCATTTGATCCGGGTCAATAAACATAAGACGCTGTTCAGGACCAAACAGCGCTATGTTTTCGCGGGTAATATCTGGCGCACACGTCCCAAGTCCAATCGACTGCGAAACCAGAAATGGGAGCTGCTCCATCGCAGTACCGGCGGTAGTTGCTGAGACCATAACACCACGTTCCATCAACTGCAAAACAATATTTTCAGCAGCATAGTACACCGGGGGCGAGTGCGGCACAAACACCGTCCCGTTTGCAGCCCGGTGTTCCGACTGTCGTGCTGCTGTTTTTGTAAACTCTTTGTATGACACCTTTGGCGACAGCTTGATAGCCATGTTGTCGCCGTAGGCATACACTCTGCCCGTGTTGCCGTTACCTAAAAACTCAAAGTGCTGAGCACAGTACTGCCATATGCCATCCGTGCCAAACGGCAGATTGTGAAGCTCCGCTTGCAGCTCTGCAACTTTCGGCACGGCGGTGACCGCCAGCATCTCCCCGATAATGCCCGAAATCGCCGGCGATGCCACAAAGAGCTCGCACATCCGCCGTGGCACAGACCTGTGCCAAGTATCGCACTGGGGTGGGGGCATGGCCGAAAAGTCCATCTCAGATATTTTGAGAATTGCGCCGGTTGCAGTGGCAAATACAGTCGCCGATGGAACATTGGTCGTTGTAATCCGATCAAACGCCGGCGCCCACTCCGCGTCTACGTAGAGCGGCTCGGGCGCAATGCCCTCTGCAATCGCCGGGTTTTTGAGGCAAATGTAGGATACGCCGCATTCTGGATCTGTCGCGCAGTTTTCAAAATAAACGTACGCAAACTCCCACCCGTCGGGGCGGCACTGGTCCGGCGAGACTGAAAACGCATATGCTGCGGTTCCCACATCTTTGGTATATCGCACAATCAAGCAATATCTTTCACGGAAAATTGTAATCATCTGATTTATCATCTTGCGAACTGTGCTGGTGGGCGAATCATTGCAGCCCTCCGGCAGCCCTTGAAACGCAAATGTCAAAATTCCCGGGTCGGCCTCAGAGCCGCTGCAGTGGGGTAAGGCATACTCCATATCTGCTGCAAACCACCAATCGTAAGGTGATTGAAAATCGTAAATTGCCAGTATTGCCTGCCAACGTACACAGAGACAATAAGTGGCAGACCGTGGACCTGAGTTCTGTCGCTATGGATTGGGCCGAGGCCTTTTACGGCCGGTACCGAGTGGTGCTTCCAAAAATGCTGACTCGGTTAGATCTTGAAGAATTTTTTGTTTGCTGGGCAACACACCCCGACTTTGCACCACCTAAACTGTACAGCCGGCAATGCCAATTTCGGCAAGTGTTATTTGCAATGCGACATCACCTGGAGGTGTGTAAAATCAAAAAGGACGGGACCGTGGAATGGATGTTTCCAGACATTACAGCATAGCATGCGCGCCAATGGGGCGCAGCCCCCAAAACCCCCGGTTGAATAGCATGCATGGTACCGATGCTGCTTTCATTGGAATCAAGCCCATGACTTGTGCTCATAAACGTGCGCCATCTGCATATAAAGGAAACTTTGCCGTTCCCGCAACGCACGCACACAACGCACACGCAAGACACAGCCCCACCAGCACCCAAATGCTACTATCGAAGGCAACATCACGAGCGACTATTTGATTCATTCTGACGCTTTGATTGCTCGCGCAACTCCGTGGTCTGTAATTGAGCTTAGAAGGGGGGGCACTCCGCGTGGAATGGATGTATTCAGACATTATACCGTAACCGCTCTATTTATTCCAGTGCAAAAGTGCGTTGGGGCGCAAACCCCACAAACCCTCATGCTTTAGAGTTGGGGTCACACCCGTATCCAGCTTGCTATCCGAATCAGATTCTGGCGCTATTGATTTGGCCCATGTATATACGAACACAAATATTTATGTATGATACATACTAGTATGAGTGGGGGCGATGATGCTGCTGGTACGCGAATTGCGGAATCCTTAATGGGAAAGATACTTCCCGTTCTCAATAATATGTTAACGTCTAATGAATTATGGGCTATAGATGCCCACAATTGCCGGAAACTACAAGACATGTGCGGAAGATTGTTACCACAGTTGCTTACCCGTGTGGCAGCCCATGTTCAGAACCATGGGTTAACAACACCTGCACAAATCTTTACTGAAACGGAAGAAAGCGAAGAAATGCCGCCTTTAGAAAGCGACATTGCGTTTTTTTTTGAGTTTACAGATGATAGCGCCGATAAATGTAATATTTCTTTTGCTTATGACGACGCTTTTTTTCCGTCTACTGCCGCCTGGGTACTTACGCCGGACGAAAGATCACTTTTTAATGTAAACGTTTGCTCTGCATATTGGGTGACGTTTGATGTTGATGACGACCATAATGCATATCTTTCTTGTTTTGCGAAAAATGGAGTTAATTCACATGGCGCCGATCACATGCTCGGGGCATCATTTACCGATATGTGTTTACTGGCCATGTAGTGCTCCTTATGCGGCCGCTATACCACCCACGCAGATCCCTCGTTGTTATTTCAAGAAGCAGTAACCAAGAGTATGTCACCCACCCCTTACGTTTTGTGCGCGCACATGTCGCCTAACCTGCACTTGTTACGTGGGTCATAGTCGCACCCGCATCCAAGGCAAAACACATCAAGCTCGCTACCTGAATCGGACTCGGCCACAGCTTCCTGGTATTGCTCGGCAACAAGCTCGGTTTGCCGCCGCTTCAAAATCG
>Ga0257110_1001284_pt1 | contig 11881 bp, 9 predicted proteins | sample LP_taG_7_FD_190184 | JGI IMG/M metagenome (GOLD analysis project Ga0257110, IMG submission 190184) | Marine microbial communities from Northeast Subartic Pacific Ocean, Canada - LP_J_2015_P26_10m | ecosystem: Environmental > Aquatic > Marine > Oceanic | place: Canada: Northeast Subartic Pacific... | reverse complement strand
CCACAACGTCATCAAACTCCCTGCGTAATAGAACAGATCTGTATTGGACGTATCTTTGATACCGAATTCAGACGTCGCAAAGTCAAAGGGACCCATGACACCATTAGACGTTGACTGTCCCATAGCACGCTCGGCGGTCAGCGCTACCGTATCAATGTATCGATTGCGATAACTGGCTGCGCCCTCACAAAAGGACACCGCATGGACCATGCCATCGCCATCAAAGGGATGATATCGATTACCCGGCTGGTGAATGGGGTTCGGTCCGTTGCGGAAATAGGTTCCTACGAGGTCAGTGGGTATTTCACCTTCGATGGACAGACCGGTCTCAGAGAGTTCTAGCGTCGTCGGCGCATAAGCTCCGTGAAGATACGGATTATCAATGCCATAAATCCAAGGCTGAGTGTGCTCGAAATCGGCTACGCCGCCAATACACTCCTCAGTCACTGGAAACGTCGATAAGCGCAACGCTTGATTCATAGTGAGGTCTCCGCGCGATGCTCGCTAGCGGTTAATAGAAAATCAGAGTAACAAGAAAAAATAAGTCTCCGCAACGCCCTAACATGGCCTACGTCACTCTTTCGGGAGTCCTTTGAACATTCCACCGTGTGGACAGCATTCCAGCGCTTGCGCTCCACCAATGTGCATCCTAGGATCACAACATGACCTTGGATGGCTTACACATGTCGACTGTACGAATCCCTTTGAACTTACTGCTATCCCCGATGCCTCTGTATGGTGCGCTGGGGCTGCCGAACCGAGATTGCCTCCATCGCATCCAGTTACCATTTTATCCAGGAACAGAGCGGACGTGATGAGTGCGCTTGAGCCGTCCCCTGCGCTGATTAAGGTGCCGTTCTGTAAAAGAGGGTATCGACGGCCGTCGTTACGGCGAACCCACTTTGTCACGGCGCAAGCTCATGATCCCATAAGCGCAGTCATCCACACCGAACTACCCGCGTTCGGCAATAGCGATAAGGAGAACCTCTGATGCATCAGCCCATTTATATCCTTGGCGGAAGCCAAACAGATTTTGCCCGTAACTGGACCCGTGAAGGATATGAAATTTACGATCTGTTCTCTGAAACGCTCCAAACAGCCGTGCAAGATGCCGGCATTGAACCGTCACAGATCGAGGTCGGGCATGTTGGCAATTTTGTGGGCGATCTTTTCACTCGCCAAGGGCTCCTAGGCGGCTTCTTTGGACAGGTTTATCCCGAGCTAGGGCACTTACCAACCGCTCGCCATGAGGCCGCTTGCGCATCGGGTTCAATGGCGATTCTCGCTGCGATGCGCGACATTGAGGCGGGTCATTACGACGTCGCCTGCGTGGTAGGGCTCGAATTAATGCGCAACGTAGATGGCCGCACTGGCGCGGATTATCTCGGTGCAGCGGCTTGGCAAGGCCATGAGGCCACCGATTGTGATTTTCCGTGGCCCTTTCTGTTTGATCGTCTCACTCAAGAATATGACGCACGTTATGGCATTTCTGATGACCCACTGACCCGCATTGCAGAAATTAATTTTGGCAATGCCCGTCACAATCCTCGTGCGCAGACACGAGAGTGGGCGTTTGCCGAGGGAAGCTTTGGTCATGATCCAGCGCTCAATCCGGCTATCGAGGGCCGTGTGCGCAAACTCGATTGCGGTCAAATCACCGACGGCGCGGCTTGTGTCATTCTCGCCAGCGAACGCTTTGCAAAGGCCCACAGCCAGACCCGAGGCAGGCAGCTGAATGATGTCTCAAGAATTAAAGGATGGGGGCACCGATCTGCGCCCATTTTGCTAGAGACCAAGCTTGCAGCGTCGAAGGACCAGCCGCTCATCTTTCCGCATGCGGCGCAAACCTTGACGGATGCGCGAACCCGGGCCGGTATGCACCGCATTTCCGACCTCGACGGCTTAGAGACCCATGACTGTTTCACGATTACAGAATATATGGCGATTGACCATAGCGGTCTAACCGCTCCTGGCGACAGTTGGAAAGCCGTAGATGAGGGTCGTATTACCCGCGATGGCGATTTTCCGATCAATCCGAGTGGCGGTTTGATTGGGTTGGGTCATCCGGTGGGGGCCACTGGCGTTCGTATGCTGTTGGACTGTGCCCGCCAGGTCACCGGTCAAGCAGGGGCGTATCAGCTGCCCAAGGCCGAGAATATGATGACGTTTAATGTGGGCGGCAGCACCACGACCTGCGCCAGCTTTGTCGTCGGCGTCGGTCAGTGAAAGAGGTCTTTATTTACGACGCGATTCGCAGTGCCCGGACCAAAGCCAAGCCGAGTGGAGGCCTGCATGAACTAACCCCTCCTGAACTGTTAAAGCCGCTCTATGGCGCCCTAACGTCGCGCAATCAGCTAGACCCCAATCGTATCGCAGAAATCATCCTCGGATGTGTCACCCAGCATGGAGAACAAGCGGCCAATATCGCTAAGACGTCAGCGCTTTATGCGGGTTGGCCTGAGGGCGTGGCAGGTCTCACGGTGCACCGATTCTGCTCATCAAGCGTCGATGCCATTGCCCTGGCAGGTTTGAAAATCGCTGCGGGGCAAAGCACTGCAATGGTGGCAGGTGGCATCGAAATGATGTCTCGCGTGCCCATGCTGTCAGACCACGCCCGGGTCTTTAACGATCCAGATTACGCACTCGCCCACCAAATACTGCTGATGGGCAGTGGTGCCGATTTAATAGCCACTCGCCTCGGTGTGTCTCGTGAAGCCTGTGACGCAGTAGCCCATCGAAGCCAGCAGCGCGCTGCACAGGCACAACGTGAAGGACGCTTTAGGTCAATCATTGCGATAGAAACCTCACACGGCTGGGTCGATCAAGACGAGTGTGTCCGTGGAACACTCACTCTTGACCAGCTCGCCGCACTGCCACCCGCGTTTGCTGCCCTCGGCGCAGCCGGCGCCGATCACATGCAGCTTGAGAAGTTTCCAGAACTGACCGCCATTCAGCATGTACACACTGCGGGCAACTCCCCGGCCATGTGTGACGCCGCCGCGCTGGTCTTAATGGGGGATAAACAGTTGGGGAAAACGCTGGGCATTGAACCCAAAGCGCGATTGGTCAGCACTACCACTGCGTGTGCCGAACCGCTGGAGGTCGTCAGTGGCTGCGTCACAGCCGCGCAAAAATTACTGCAGGAGCAGCGGCGCTCAACGCACAGTATCGATCTCTTCGAGGTTCACGAAGCGTTTGCAGCGACCTGCGTAAAGGCGCGCCACACGCTAGAAATTGAACCCGACAAGCTGAACGTGAATGGCGGTGTGATCGCCCTGGGACATCCTATGGGCGCGACTGGCGCCATCATGACAGGCACGCTGATCGATGAGTTGCACCGGCAACAGTTAACCAGTGGTGTTGTCGCGGCGAGTGGTGCTGCCGGTAGCGGCAGCGCGCTGTTATTAGAGCGCTGCTGACCGCTAGCTCATCGCACCCAAATGGGTGAACTCCAAACACGCTCCTGAAGCGTCGTGTGCAAATCTGGCCTAGGTTCCACGCCGGTGCGCAACGCATCCCAAGTCGACCAACGACACGTTGGATTTTCTAAGGCGCGCAAATAATAAAAAGCACGACTGTCTGAATCATAATCCGGGTCCTGCCAAAGGGCCTTCAATTCCGTGGCGCCGACACCCTCGGTGATACTGCAGTCAGCGAGGTTCACTTTCGCGCCGTTATCGGGGCACCGGTGCGTCTCAGGGTCGGGCAGCAAACCATCAGAGCAGGCCACATCGTAGACCGCTTCGTAAGTCTCGCCGTTTTTCTCCCATCCTTTGACGATTTGCAGCCGCTGTAACGCTGTTCCTCGGGGGTCTGCACTGGCCCAAGCAATAAATGTGGGCGCCTGCCCGGCAGTGATGAGGTCACTCCCCATAGGCACACCGCCAGCATAGGCTTTCTCGATCATCGACTCCGCAGTCATGATGTCTTCAGCATAGTCCGTTCCGGCGAAAAACCGAGCTCGCATCCGAGGGCCTGAGGTCGCAAAGGTCTCCTTGCGCCGGAACGCCTCGTACAGCGCGTCTCGGGTATTTTCTTCGGCCCACACGCCCGTCACCCCCGACGCGCTCCAGCTCTCGAAACCACCACCGTAGGTGTAATTTTTTCCGTCCACCTCAGTCAAGGTATCCGGTGCTAAAAATTTAGCGATCAGACCATAAGCGAGATCAACGGGCACAGAACCGCGACGATCTGGAAAGGCATCCATCAAGCCGGCTTTGGAGAAAAACGTCTTTTCATCGTCGCTGGTCCCCGCGACGTGCGTGTCACTCGCCGCCACCACCCCAAACTGATAGGGGTTTGTGACACCCTGAGATTCCAACATCAAACCATGGCGCAGCGCCTCTCTCACATAGCTACCCTGTGGCTGGCTTGGCAAACTCGTCCCAACCCGCAGATTGTAAATTTCAAAATCCGCCCATTCGTCATTGGGTGAGAGCAAGGGATGCGTATCCGAGGTGCCTTTGATCTGCGTTATTTCTACGATCGGCTCATTACGCATTCGCTGATCCGCGTAGGCATCGTCCATTGGGTTACCCGCCCAATCCACCAACTTGAACATCTGCCCATTAGAGCCGTTTGAATTATGGGGTATCGCTAGGCTCTCGATACCTTGAGCGCGCAAGGTATCCATCCAATCCCACAAACCTTCCGGGTTTTGTGAGTTCAGCCGGGAAAACGGCACCGCGGGTAATTTATCCGACCCTCTAAAAATAACATTGCGATGTAGGTTACCCACATCATCGGTAGAGGACGTATATTCGTAGGCGACAAACGTGGTGAAGTGGCCCGGAGCATTGTATTGCTCCGCCGCATTGATGATATCTGCCCAGGCTCGTCGCGTCACACCGGTTGCCATCTCCTCTGAGATCTCACCGGCGAGAATCCCGGCTAATACATCGGGAATAAAAGAGGCAAAGTTAGTAATACGACCCAGTAGGCTCCACACGCCTTTATTATCGTCGGCATTGAGGTTATGCAGATTCTGGGAGACCGGGTACTGCGAAAAAGGCGTAGTGGTATCCCCTGCCTCCAGCGCCAAACCCAAAAACATGGCGTGATCTGTGACCGCGTAAAAATCCAGCGGTGTGGCCATCTGAATTTGATATCCCCCGGGGTGCTCGATCGATGCGCCTTGTGCAAATCGATAAGCATCGTAGGGCGTTGCTGTCGTCCCAAAGTTATAGGCGTCGAAGGAGTACTCGGTGTGCACGTGTAGATCGCCAAAATACGCATTGCGTAATGGATTCGCCGGCGGTGGCGTAAAATCGACAATATCCATGACCGGGTCAAGCGCGGTGTTGCGGCCACCCCCTCGACCCCCAAAATTAGAATCCTCATCAATCAACCCCACCTCTTCAGTGCAGGCGGTGGTCAAAGCCAGCAAAGTGAACACCAACACTAGCTGTTTCATCATGATGCCTCTCTATGATCGTTGTTGTTACTGTCGTTGTTATTGTCGTTGTGATTGCGCAGTGCTTACTCGGCGGTTGGCCCAGCAGGCACCGCGTCGACACGCTGCCATTCTACCGTGCGGCGCACAAACCCCACTTTAACGGTGAACGCCATACGGTTCTCGTTTTTCAGCGTAATGGTCGCGTCGCGATACTCGCCAAGCTGCGCCGCAAATACCTGACCTGACCATTGGTTGGCCTTGCCAGTCTCGACGAGATCCGTCACCACCTTAAACCCCACCCTATCCGGGCGATCATCATTGCGCACCATGATCGCTGCCCCTTCATCGGGCTGCATTGCTAGCCAGACCGGATTCGATTCATGCTGCCAAAATCCTGCCAAAGCGTCTTCCGCCTGAACAAACTGCACGGGCAGACACAGCAATACAGTGATGCCGATGGCCTGCATGACCTTGCGCGTTGTCACGATGATGGGGTTCATATTAAGTGCTCCGTTTACCCTTATTTTGATCATCCTATTGTGCAACACGTCGCCAGTTTCACGCTGCCGTAACATCAACAATGGCAAGCGCGCTTTGAAGCATGGCGTGAGCACGACTCACCTGGCTCCTTTTAAAAAGTCGCTGTCATATCGTTCTAAAGCCGCGGTATCAGCCGTGGCGTCTGTGCCAAGTAGGATTGATAGCTAGGGTCGTCCCCCCACAATTGCTGGCCACGGCGAGCAAGCGTTGGGATACCGCTCACCCGCGTTAACAGTCCATACACGAATAGGGGTGATAATAAGACAACCCACTGCGCACCCGATAGGTACGGCACCGCCATCACAGCGATCCCGCTCCACAGCAAAATTTCGCCAAAATAGTTGGGGTGACGCGAACGCGCCCACAACCCCGTGTTAATAAAAGATCCCTCGTTGCGCGGATCAGCACGAAACTGTGATTTCTGACGATCGGCTACCACTTCCACCGTAAAGCCAACCAACCAACACATCGCACCCACTGCATAGATCACCCCTACTGGCGGTTGAGCCGAGCTCAAAATCACGGTGACAGCGGCGCAACTCGTCATCACTACCCAAGCGCCCTGTAGCGTCCACGCCACCAAAAAACGAGAAGACGACCCCTTGATATGATCGAAGCGCTGATCGCCACCAGCCTGATGAATCCGTTCGAATAAAAAGCGGCCTAATCGCCCCGCCCAAATAATCACCAGTGCTGCCACCACCCACTGGGGCCACGTTATTGAAGGCGATACCACTACCGCAGACAAAGTGATTGCCATATAAGTCAGAGACCCTGTCAGGTCATAAAATCGCTCGGTCTCCCCTAATCGCGCCGGTATAAAAGCTATCCACTGCAAACAGTAGGCGCCCACTGCCAATACGAGTAGTGCCGGCCATCCCAAAAGCATGACGCCCGATGGATTAGCGAGTGCGGCGATGGAGCATGGCAACATCACGGCAAGAACGATAACCATGAGTGGTTTCATGACGGTTTACCGGAACGCATGTACTAGCTCCTTGCTGCACGACGAATGAGACAGCGTGATCTTACCTCAATGTCATCATTACACCGCGTTGACCGGACACTTGATTATCCAACAGCGCCTGCCATAGCTCCATACAGGCCTCTGCACCTGCATGATGCTCCATGGTGAGCAAGGGTGACAGTCGTTGCAGCAGCTGCATACTGGCTGCGTAAGCCTGACGCATGATGACACCGCGCCCCCATTCAGCATCTCGTTTTTCAATCTGGGCGGGCGCAAAGAACATTTCGGGCTGGGCGCCGGGCAATGCGCCGCCCTCAACGGATTTGCCAAATTGATCCCAGTGGGTTGCGCCGACCATCAAGGTTTGTTGCGCGTTATCCGCGAGGTGATGGTGAAGACGAGATCGCACCGCCACATCGCCCGCAATATCGATATAGACCGTTGCTTTGTTCTCGAGTGCATCGATGTCCGTATAGGCGAGCACACTGTCGTAGCAATCCAGCGTCTCGACAAACGACACGTTCTGCGGACCCGTCAAGCCCACCAGGCTGCCCTCAAAGCCTGCCCGTTTGATAAATTCGGCAGCACTAAAACCCGTCTTAGAGGACGCCGAGCCGACCACAACCTGCTCTGCATCGAACCAGTGGTTATCCGAGAGCAAATCGGCAATCACGAAGCCCGTCATGAATAGAGGGAAGAAAATACAACGCTGATCTTCTATCTCTCGAAGCTCACGCGATTCGGACTGCGTGCGCGCGTACTGGTTGTAAAGGCCGGGCAGCGTCTGCCGATGCGTCTGTGCATCGACAAACCCACTGTTGGATATCTCAGCGGGGGCCATGAGCAAATGGCTGCTCATCGGAAAAAAGCCATACAGGCGCTCCCCCACGCTAATGTCGGCTACCTGGCTGTCGATCACCTCGGCAATCCCCCAGACCGTGACTTTGCCCCAAGGATCCTCAGCGGTAGGGTAGAACTGCCAATAACCGAGAAGGTCTCCAGAGGCGGCATAGGTCACGTTATTCGCCGTGAGCGCGAATTTATCAATAGCGACCACTATCTGGCCGTCGCTCGATTGCGGTACCTCGCCGTGGATCGCTTTAGTGCGACGATAATCGCTGCGATCGACCCAAATCTCGGTTAGCGCCATCTTGACTCCCCTTTTCTTTTCACGGCTCTGTGCCATCGCTCACCCACCCCGGCCATGGCAGACAACGCCTAGCGAGTCACTGAATCAAACATGTTCTCTTGAGACAGGCGACGCGAGGCAAAAACTCGATGCCAAAAAAAGGCGGCCTAGGCCGCCTTTTTTATCCGTCCCACTACCCGAGATTAAAATTCCCAAGCAGCCTGAATACCAAACACCTCTCCTCTGTTGAGGTATCGCATGTGCGATCCGCGCGCCAGTGGTACATCCGCACCACCATTTGCGACACTCTCGTCAGTGACGTTACGTCCATAGAGCATCAACATCCAATTTTCGCCACGAAGGCCCGTGCGAATATTAATCAGCTCAGTGCCCTCTTGAAAATCAACCTCATCGAGATCGCCGGTGAAAATGAAATCGTCGAAAAAGTTCACGTCCAACTGAGTGAACCAGATCATTGAGCCTAACGGCTGATTGTATTCAGCACCAAATGAGCCACTGTATTTAGAGGCACCGAGCTCTCGTCCCGATAGATCTTGTGAAACGCCTGTTTGCCCACCGGCCGAATTGAAGCCCATTGAGCATCGTCCATCTACAGATGACACGTTGGGTGAGTTGGGTGTCAGGCCACCCGTCGCAACGTTAAGGAACTCAATATCAGAAGTCTGCAACGCCGTACACGCGGCACCGGGAAAGGAGCCATACTCGCCGTCCACCGTGCCCACAGACATGTTCAAACGCAGTTTATCGGTTACTTGGAACGCGCCATCGAGTTCGAAACCAGAGATTTCTGTACTGGCGGCGTTGGTCACCACGAATCCCAAACCGACGAAAGTCGATACCTGCTGGTCGTCGTACTCGCTGTTAAAGTACGCCCAATTCAACCTCATGCGGCCGTCAAGGAAAGTGTGCTTACCACCCACTTCAAATGACCAGGCTGTTTCATCTTCGTACTCAAAGCCTGTGGCGGGTGTGTTCCTGTCTATACAACCCGGCAAGTTCTGAAGCGGGCATGCTGGTGACGATACGAGTATCGGATTCTGGTCGTCCACAGCGTTGAAGCCACCACTCTTAAAGCCTTCTGTATAACTCGCATAAAGAAGATGGTCATCCGCCGGTGTCCAATTAATCGTCACCGCGGGGATGGTTTGATCCGTTTTGCGGTCCTCATCAAAAGCATGCGCCCAGCTATCGAAGAACGACCCCTGGAGCTCCTGTTGCAAGAGGTTACCGATCTCCGCAGGGTTCAAAGACGGGTCTGCAGTTTTTGTGGCTAGCCCTTGCGTTGTATCGTTCAGCCACGTTTGTGCGACCGCCTCTTTGGTTTCTTCGGTATAGCGTATGCCCGCAGTGATACTGAGGTTATCAGTGATGTTAAAGGTACCTTGCAAGAACACGGCCCAAGACTCGGTATCCTGAGTCCAGGTGGACAGTCTGCCAATCCGAGACCACATTGAAAGACCCTCAACACCCGGTGGCAGCGCCTGCGGCGGCAAACCGAAAGCCCCTGCGATACCTGCTAGCTGAGCGGGGCTGTAAGCCAAAATAGTGGGTAGTCCCGCAATGGCAGCCACAACTCCTGGCTGCCCAAAGGTGCCATCGACAGACACCATCCGATCGATTTCCTGCGAGGACTCAATGTAGTTAGCGCCGGCAACCCAGCTAAATGCGCCATCGAGGTCCGATGCGAGACGGAATTCTTGGCTGAACTGATCAAACTCTGAATCGTCGCTGCGTCCAATGAATTCGACGGGCAAAAAGTCTGCTTCGATACCGTCGGCGTACTCATATTGCGACCAGCCGGTCACCGAGGTCAGCGTCATGCCGTTGCCATACTCGTGCTCAATATTCAGCGAAAATTCATGGTTCTCAGTATCGGTGCCTGCGAGCCGCTCCGGGCCATTGCCCCCGTTGAGCGCCGCTGTTCCGCCGATAGATAGCCCATCGTAGTAAGTATCGCGGGAGCTATTATTCGCATAGGTTGATGCATTAAAACCGGGGTAGGCTATGCCCATTACCGCGTACATCGCACCGTTAGAAGCCGGCACAAAGGGCGTCTCGCGGGTTCCATCACCATTGGCATCAACCAAAGTGGGTGAAAAAGTCGTCACCGCAGAGTTAGTGCCAATTCTTTTATAGTCGCCGTAGGTATACCGCACACCCACAGAGGTCGCCTCGGAGGGCTCCCACTGAAAACCAATCCGAGCAATGGTCTCATCGGTTGATGGCTGCCCGGTATAGGCTGCATTCGGGGCCACGTTTTTCAAGTAGCCGTCGACAGATCGATCCATCAACGAAAGCCGCATCGCTACGGTGTCACTCAAGCTACCACTCACGTGGCCTTCGAAGTATTCGCCGTTGTCACTTTCGAAACTAGCGGCAACACGGCCAGACAAGTCTTCGCCGACTTTTGGCGCCGCAGATCGAACATTAATCGCGCCCGCCAGCGTATTCTTTCCAAATAAAATCCCTTGAGGCCCACGCAGAACCTCCACCTGCTCTAAATCAAACAAGCCAAGCCGCGATTGGCGACTCCGGCCTAGATACACGCCGTCCAGAAACAAACCAACAGATTGCTCAAAAGACTGGTTTGAACCAATGGAGATGCCGCGCATCGTGATAATGGTATTGACCGGGTTCTCTGCTACCGAGAAGTTAGGAACATAGGTTCCCAGTTCCTGAAGACTGCGTATCGACGCGTCCTGAATTTGCTCCCCGCTAATTGCGGTCACTGAAATTGGCACGTCTTGAAGGCTTTCGACCCGCTTCTGTGCGGTCACAACCACTTCTTCTAGCGCCTGACCGGCTGCCGTCACCGACACACTAGCGATTGCTGCGCTGAGGGCTACTTTTGCAAATGTTTTCATCATTGTGGGATCCTTTTTAAAACCTGTTCATTTTTATTTTCGCTTCGGCTAAAAACTAAGGGTGATTTTTAGACTCTGCTTCAACTCATTGCATCTTTATAGTGAATTATTGGTGTTGTGCTGTTGCCATTTGACTTAAAAACTTAACATGTGGCAGTGTTACTGCCAATTTGGCGCAGTTTACCATAGCAGATACTACAGAGAGCGCAATACTCCCCGAAAAAGGAATTCCGGCATGAAAAAAGTCACCATTGCTGCCACTGTCTTGGGTATTCTTCTGCTCGCCGGTTATTCGCAGAGGGCGTCGATAACAGAAGCGCTGCTCAAAGTCGCGCTACCCAATCAGTTAGGCGCAAACCGCGTTGCAGCGCTTGAAGATGGGCTGCATATCGCACTTTGCGGCGCTGGTGGACCCTTCCCCGCACCCCGCGCTTCAGGCCCCTGCGTGGCGGTTGTGGCAGGCGACCAGCTTTTTATTGTCGATACCGGCACCGATGGAGCCCGGAATTTAGGACGAATGGGGTATCCGGCTAGCCAGGTCGCCGCGGTGTTTCTCACTCATTTCCACTCAGATCACATTGACGGCCTGGGAGAGCTGGCCACTGCGCGCTGGGCTACTAGCAACCACACGCTGCCGCTCCCAGTGTACGGCCCTGAGGGCGTAGCGAGGGTGGTCGACGGCTTTAACGCTGCCTATGCACAAGATTTTACCTACCGGCATGATCACCATGGCGATCAAGTTGCGCCGCTTTCTGCAGCCGGTATCACGGCAATGCCTTTTAAAGCGCCGCCAGAGGGCGTCATAACCACGGTCTTCGATGACGCCGGCCTAGTCGTTCAAGCCCTTCAAGTCGATCATGCCCCGGTCTCACCTGCAGTGGGCTACCTCTTTCGTTACGGGCAACGTACCGCACTCATTACCGGGGACACGGCACAATCAGAGAACGTGAGACGCTTTGCACGAG
>Ga0257110_1001283_pt1 | contig 11883 bp, 13 predicted proteins | sample LP_taG_7_FD_190184 | JGI IMG/M metagenome (GOLD analysis project Ga0257110, IMG submission 190184) | Marine microbial communities from Northeast Subartic Pacific Ocean, Canada - LP_J_2015_P26_10m | ecosystem: Environmental > Aquatic > Marine > Oceanic | place: Canada: Northeast Subartic Pacific... | reverse complement strand
GGTTCTTCATTACTTGGATAAGCTCGATCACTTTGATTATGCCATGGTCTGCATATTTTACCATTTTTATTGCAAAAAGATACATTCGATATATTATGATTGTTATTTAATGAAGAAGGTTTATAAGTTTTTATTGTTTTAATTATTGGTCGTTTTTCATTATAAAAAGTAAAGTTCATGTTTAGATTTATATTTTGCTTGCGATGTGAATATATTTTTTCTTCAGGAGGACAAATATTTACGCAAGGAGTTAATGTTTCATGGTAACGTCTTGTATATTCGGTCATATATATATATATATAAAATTGAAAAAAAATAATTATGAAATGTATTAAAGTAATTTATACAAATATAATATGGAGGATATAGACAATAAAAACATAGATAACTTGTATTCTATCATGCAAACATTGCAAGATAAATATAGTAAATTGGAAGAAAAATGTAAATTTCTCGAAGAAAATATTCAGCAAGTAAATGAAACGACTAGACATAAAAAAGAAAGAAGTGACGATATTGAAGATTATAGTCATTTGATTAAAAATATTTCCTATTCAGAATTTATCGATAATATAGATATTAATGATGAACATTTACAAATATATTATGATAATACTTATGAAGACGCTTTTATTAAAACAATAGAACGTGTTATAAGTTTTAAAGAAATTGAAAACATTCCATTTTTCCGAAGCGAAACAAAAAAACTAATGTTTTATGAAAATAACAAATGGGAACTAATGAATAAGGTTCAAATAGAAAATTTTGTTTATAAAATTCATACTAAGGTTATGCAACATGTTTTAACATGGCAGCAAAGTCACAATGAAGAATTAGAATGTAGTGAAAAAATGCAACAATGGTTTCATGTTCTTTTGAAAAAATTAACAACACGTCGTGCATTTTCAATTGATAAGGTAAAAAAGCGCATAACAAGTATTATGGAATTAAATAACAAATACGATTAATAAGCCATATTCATATTATATTTTTTATTCATATATAATATGAAGAACCAATTATATATTGAATCAACAGGTAAAAATGCTACTTATGTAAATGGAAAACCAATAAGCCAAACAGAATATTACTTAGAAATACCTGGAACAGATGATGCAAAATTAGATGTAAAAGTAAATGGTGAACAATATGCAATTCGTGATTTTACAATTCGTGATTTAGAAAAAATGTTAAGAATGCCTATACAACATAAACCTACACCATTTGCACAAACTATATTTGACGAATCCAACAAATATATTATATTACCAAAAAGTAGTTCAAAAAGACGTTCGCGCTCAACTTCAAGAAGTCGTTCTAAATCACCAAAACGTAGTAGCAAAAAAAAAACTACACGTAAAAGAAGTTCAAGAAAATCAAGTAAACGTTCTAGTAAAGGAAGAAAATCATCACGTAAGTTAACAATTTATTAAAAAATTTAATACATTAATGTCTTCAGGAAAAATATACATTTGTTTAATCTGTTCTTTTGTTACATAATCAATTTTACTATGTTCGCGAATAATTATTGAATTTTCATTCTTTATCGAGCCAAAAAAAAAACGACATTTATATTTATTATGCATTACATAACTATAAATTTCATTTTTTATTTCTATCTCTAAATTTAGTTCTTCTTTCCATTCACGCTTTAAACATTCTTCAATTGTTTCATTTTTTTCACGTTTACCACCAGGAAATTCCCAATAATTCGCATCTTCTTTATTTGAAGGGCGTAAACCCATTAATATTTTATTTTCTTTATTGAACATAATACCACAAGCAACTTCTGTAAGCATATAAAGCTATATAGCAAGTTCTTTTTAATAAAATTGATTTTAATAAATATTTGTATCGTATATTAAATACAACCAAAATGGCTTTCGAATATTTACCGAAGATGAACCTGAATATTGAGCATTTGAAAGAAGTCAATGCTCATGAACGTGATAAACATATATTATTTGATGAACCTACACATGTTTATACTATATTGTCTGATCCAGGTCAAAAATATACATCTGTAACAACTTGGAACCATACACATTTTGAAGAGTTTAATTCAGATAAAATCATAAATAACATGATGAAGTCGCCCAAGTGGCCACAAAACAAATATTACGGAAAAACAAAAGAAGAAATATTGGCTATCTGGGACGCTAATCGCGATTCCGCTGCAAAAGCGGGTACAATTATGCACTATCAAATAGAATGTTTTATGAATCTTGGACAATTTATTCCAGAAACCAAAGATCCAACCATGGGACAATTAATGGAGTATTATGAAAAAAATCCTAGTTGCTTGAATATTGAACCATGTATTGAATGGGATTACTTTGTAAAATTTGTAAATGATCATGCAAAATTTGTGCCTTATCGTACAGAGTGGACGGTGTTTCACGAAGATGTAAAATTATCAGGTTCTATTGATATGGTATTTTATGATCCAGAAGATAAAAACAAACTTTTGATTTATGATTGGAAACGCTCTAAAGAAATAGTAAAAATAAGTAATTGGAATAAATGTTCACATAAACAAGAAATAAGTCATTTGCCCGATACAAATTACTGGCATTATTGTCTTCAATTAAACACTTATAAGAAGATACTTGAAGAAAAGTACAATAAAGAAATCACTAATATGTATTTAGTATGTATTCATCCTGATAATAAACGAAATAATTATGAAAAAATTAAGGTAGCAGAACTACAAGATGAATTAGTAGATTTGTTTAAAACATTAGATAATAAAAACACATAAAAATAAATATATAAATTTTAATAATTTATGATATCTGATAGTGAAAAAATTATAACTGCCATGAGTTTAATACTTTTTTTATCATTTATAAATGTATTTGTTTATCATTTTTATTCGAAGACAACTAAACATCCTGAAATAACAAGAGACCCAATTGACGTGTATATAGATAAAATAACTAATCGTTATGAAACACATAATAAAGAAGAGGTAGAAAATCAAGGCGAACAAATAAATGAAGAACTAGAAAAACAATCGGTGAATCCATATAATTATATGTTTGAATATACGCCACTTGGATACGTTACTATGAAATACAATAGCGAAATTAATAGTTTTGAATATTATGCAAATCGCAGTTTACCTTATAGATTATTAGAAGCATTGGCTAAAAAATTTGTTATGTTATTTGGATGCAAAACACTATATAAGCATATGAAACATGAAGTGAAAAAAACAGAAACACAAAAAAAAATACAGCATAAAACATATGCAAAATTAAAACCAATACAAAAAGAGAAAATAGAAAAGATTATGAATATATATCATTTTAAAGGAAAAACAAATGAATTTAATTTTTTACAATCTCGTAAACTTGATAAAGTCGGGAAAGACAATCAAATAGAATTTTCATATAGTGATTTTAAGAGAAAAAACACAAAAAATAAAAAATAGTGTTATTTTATGAGTGATAATAAAGAGGAAAATAAAATAGAAAATGACGATGAAAATAAAATAGAAAATAATAGTGATTTGAAAAATGCAGATGAATATGTAGGAGATATTGGAACGAGTGATAAGACGTTAAAAGAAGCTGGGAGAAGTGCATTAAAAAAAATAACAGATTCGGTCTATAATTTAGCAAGTTATAAATCAGCCGAAGCTGCTGTTCATGTAATTGATTCGTTATCAATGCTTTCAATGGGTATACAAGAAATAGATAAGGAAGAGCGTGAAGAAATAATAAGACGATTGCGCATGAAGGGCATTGTATTACGCGAAGTAACAAATGACCCCGAAGTGCAAGAAATTGTTCGCGAAACATCAAAATCTGTTGCAAAAATGATTGAAATTTTTGTAGAATCTACGCGTGAGCCATTAACAAGAGTAGCAAAAAAAACGTTTGACCAGCTAAAAGGGTCAATATTAAATTCATTAGACGAAATGGCTGATTTTGGAAAAAATATAGTTAAAATAATACCAGGTATAGGTGACGCATATATTATTATAGATAATGTTTTATCTGTAGGTAAGGTAGGAACCAATTTGGCAAAAGACAATGCGGTAATTATTCAAAACATAGCGGAAACAGGAAAAGAAATACAAGAACGTTTAGTTGTACCAATGCAAAGCGAAGTGTTAAATGTCACTGACCAAATGAAAAAATTCAAAGAAGCTGAAGCGCGAATATCAAAAAAAATAGAAGATGCTGGTAATACTATTTCGAATCAAATATATCCCTATCCAAAACCAAAAGAAGAATCAGAAATCAAGGACCCAAAACCAAAAGAAGAAATGAAAGGGGGTAAAAGGAAAAAACCAAAACGAAAAAATAAAAAAACAAAGAAAAACAAAACAAAAGGAATATTAAAAAAGAGAAAAAATAAAAAAACAAATAAAAATGTACGATTTACTATTTAAATTGATATAACAATTATTCAGTAATAAATGTTATATTAAATATTCAAACTTTATATATAAGTAATGAATGATAGCACATATTTAATGATGCTATATTTTTCAAAAAAAAATAGTAAAAGGCAAGAGAATAATATACAACAACGTCAACATAGTAAAGTAAATTTTAATAAAAAAATTTTTATAGAAGAAAAAATAAAAAAACCTGAAAATAACCAAAACGAGTTAAAAGGAATTTTAAAAAATAAGAATAAAAATTGGTTTTTTATTTTTTAGTTTCGTAATTTATGAAACCAATACTTTTTTTTAAATCAAAACTTGAACCTAGATGTGCTTTTGCTAACTCATAAATTTCTTTTTCGTGATTATTTAATGTTTCCAAATATGCTTTTTCATTGGGTTCTATATTTTTTACTTCATTTGTATCCATATTTTATTATAATTTACAATTATAATAAAATTTTATTTTCAATTTATATTTTTTATAAAAATTGAAATCATTTTTATATGTAAATATGATGTATATATAAAAATGTACAACACACGTTATCAAATTAAAAAAGCGATCGAAGATGTCAAACAAAATCATGACGATACAATTTACAACACACGTTATCAAGTTAGAAAAGCATTTGAACAACTAAAACAAAATGAACATAATAAAATAGATGAAATTATAACTCATAATTATAATACGCGCTATAAAATGAAAACTCAACAATATTCAGTAAATATTGATTTTGATGAAGCAAGTAAAGCATGGCGTTCAAATAAAAACGACATAGGAAATGGTTGCTTTCAATATAAATAATTAAATTATAAATAAACATTCTATTTTTCATTATTGTTTTTTATATTTGTTTGTGTTATTTTATTTTCTGTATTTTCTTCGATCTTATTATCATATGGAACATGATTTGTTTGCGTTATTTTATTTTCTGTATTTTCTTCGGCGTCATCATCATATGGAACACGATTTGTTTTATAAATTTCCAATACCTCCTTTACAACTTCCTCACGTTCTACATCATTAGTATCGAATTCTACTGAACCTATACTATCAGAGCGCCGCCCTTTTAATTTATTTAAAAAATCTTCCAAACCATTAATTCCATGATGTAAATCATTTTGTTCACAATCACCTGTGATAACAAGACGTGTATTTTCACCAATACGTGTCAGCAACATTTTCATTTGACTAATGGTACTATTTTGCATTTCATCAGCAACAATCCAACAATTTTTAAATGTTCGTCCACGCATAAATCCTAGTGGAACAATTTCAAGACGTTTTTCTTCCATTAACTCATCTATATTTTTTTGAGTCATAAAATTATGAAATATATCATAAATTGGGCGCATCCAAGGCATCATTTTATCTTCCAAAGAACCAGGTAAAAACCCTATATTTTCATCTACACCAACAGAAGGACGTGTAAATATAATTTTATTATATTTTTCAGAAATAAAATTTTTTATTCCCTGTTCTACTGAAAACAATGTTTTACCTGTACCAGCAGGTCCAGAAGCTAAAATAATTTTATAATCTTGATTATTTAAACATTTAAATAATTTATTTTGAGATTTATTTCGAGGAGTTGCGAATTTATGTGCATCAATGAATAGATTTTCAGTTATTGAATGACTACGTAAATTACGTTCATTTTCGTCTTTCTTACCTTTCTTGTTTTTTGTCATTAAGTAATAAAAATAAAAAAAAATATAAAATTTAATGTATAGATGTGTTTGATTGTTTTTTATGTAGTATACAAATAAATTTACGACCATAATCACCTATATTTTGCTTTTCTAACAATTTTCCCATTTTATAATCAAAATCATAATATTGGCTTAATAACATAAATAATTGCGGCATATCTTCCATAGTCATCATTTTATGTGGACAATGTTCATTTTTAAATGCATAACTGCATGAGCTATGATTATTTGAACAATATTGATAATTCATATTTTGAAAAACTGATAATGGTTTACGTAAATAGCGTGTGCACATATTAAGTATATAAGGATCTTGTGTTTCACATACTAGAATATGTATATATTGTTTGTCATATTGATCATAATAAGGTTCACTATAAATAATACTCATTAATATTATATAAAATAATATATTATTTTAATTAACTATACATTTTAATGCTTTTTTTTCTAATTCTTCTAATTGTTCTTTTGTATTTATACCTGCAACTTCGTTGTTTTTATTTTGAGGTAAACAACAAACTTTTACAGATTTTGGATATTCTTCCAAAATAAAATTGAAAATGTCCGGTAAATAATATTCTTTGGAATTATTATTATTTTCAATGTTACCAATATAATTTTTTATAAACATAGAATCAATACAATAAATACCAGCATTACATAATTTTACTTCTTTCAAAGATTCATTACAATCTTTTTCTTCACAAATATACAATAAATTTCCTTCATCTTCTATAACGCGTCCATATCCATAATTATTATTAGGAGTAAACGCCAATAATTTACCACTAACTTCTGAATTAGGATTATTTAATTTAAAAAAATCTTTCAATGTATTTGCTTTTATATTTGGTACATCACCACTTAAAATTAGTGTTTCTTTATCTTCTTGTAAATATGGTAGACAACATTGAACAGCGTGTCCTGTACCTTGAGGATTTTGTTGTAATACATATTGTATTCTTGATTCATTAGGAAACCATTTATGTAATGTTTCACGAATTAAAGAACCTGTATTTTCACCAACGACTACTAATATTTTTTTTGGATTTAATTCAAGTGATTGAGTTAATACATGAACAATCATGGGTTTATAATGAAAATTAACTAATACTTTTGGTAATTCACTTTTCATACGTTTTCCCATTCCTCCAGCTAAAATAATAACTTGTACCATATACAAATTATTATTTGTTATTTTTATTATTTATTTTATATAATTTTAATTTTCCTATTTTAGTAAATTAAGCACTTGCAGGTGCATCTACTTCTTCTGATGTTTTTGCTTGATCTTCTTCATTAGTAATTTCCATAATAGCTTCTACAATATCCTGATTATGTTTGTCCAATGCTTGAGCAGCACGTTCATGACTACATTCTGTTTGTTGTGTAATTAATTCTATATCTGTTTCACTGGCTTTGCTTGCATTTTTAGCAGCTTCTTCTAATTCTTTTTCTATTTTTTCATAATTACCACTTTCTTTAAGTTCAAAAATTTTCATAATGCAATCTACAATATCTTTATTGTTTTCACGATAAAATTTTAAGGCTATTTCACGACTACATTCTGTTTGTTGCATAATTGTATCAATATCTTCATCATTTACATTACCATCATAAGTTGGAATGTTATTTAAATCTAATTTAGGTTGTTGTTGTTGTTGTTGTGCTAATTCAGGCATAACATCTAACAAACTAGGTATTGCTGGTAGTTTTGATGCTTCCGGCATTAAATTATGATTTTGTAATACTTGTTCATAAATCATACTACGTTGTAACAATACTTGTAAAAATACTTGTGCATATTTAGTAGGTACTTGTTGAACACCACGATTCATAATAGGAACTTGCATAGGAGGAAATAATTCATTAGTTGCTTTTATTTGTTGTCGCATATTACGATTTTCTGTTACTAATCGATTTAATAGATCAACCACATCTTGATTTTGCATAATAACAGGTTTACCATTAATGTTCAATGACATTGCAGTACCCAATGTTTTAAGCATTGATACCAATTTATCTTTTTCTGCCTTAATTTTATTTAAATTTTCAATGACATCAGGTTTATGTTTTAAAGTTCCCAAATCGTAATCTATTAATAAAGTTTCGATTGTATTCATATAAAATTCTTTCATTTCAGGTTCTTTTACAAATTCATCTACTTTTAGTTCTGTTTTTTTCCATGATTTATTTTCATCTGTTAGTAATTCCTTTTTATCAAAAGAATTATGACTATGTGAAAATACCAAAATTGTTTTTTTAGGGTCTAATTGTACCATTGGTATGCTATGATTTTTCAAAAAATCTTTTTCTTCCGCCATTGATTGGTCTTCAGTATATTTTGTTTGTTCTAAAAGTTCACGTTTGAAAGCAAACGTAGCAGCAGTGGCATGATTTTCACCATAAGGACCAAATTCTACGACATTATCAATATGTTTAAAATAAACATGAATAATACTTGAACCAGCCACTAATTTTTCTGGATTAGCTTGTAATTGTTCAACGGCATGACTAACACGTTCTGCAGGATAATAGTCATCATCATCCATATAAACAATAATATCACCTTTAGCTTTACTATGCATCAAATTTCGTTTTTTACCTAAAGTCATTTTATCATCATAAGAAAAGTATTTAATGTTACTTAATCCAGATTCTTCAATTATATCTTTTATCTTATCCATTCCATCATCGATAATAACCCATTCCATTTTATCTTGAGGATATGTTTGGTTTTTAAAACAATCAATTGCAGATTTAATAAAAGGACGACGATTGAAAGTTGGGGTACAAATAGTAACTAAAGGTTTTTCGCTCATTTTATTTATTATATGATTTATTTTTAATTATTTAAATGTATAAAATATCTTATTGTGAAATCAGCTTCTTAAAAATATGTAATAATAAACATTTACATATTTTTATATTTTTTATTTACTTATACCTAAAAATACTTATTGGTCGTAGTTGGAACCAGTTAAGTTAGCGAATACGTTAATACCTCTTGTTGTGTAGGCAATATCGATTAATGTTTTAGGTACACCGGCAGCGTGGAAAGCGTTCAAACCAGCAAGACGACCAACGGCATCTTGAGGTCTTGAACTAGCAAGAGTTCCACGTGTAGCAGAAAGAAGAAGACCAAGCATTAAAGCTCTAGCTTCATCACTGATGTTTTGAATATCGTCATCACTGGCAGCTTCTTCGGCGATTTGTGCAGGAGTATATTGGGATAAGTAAGGTACCCAGTATCCAAGATGTTGTACCATAGAGAATACATCAGCATCATCACCGAAAACACCCATGGTGTTACCCATATCACTAGCCCATTGTTTAACTTCGTCTTCAAAAGCATTAATAGCTAATCTAGCGGTAGCACCAACAGCACCAAAGTGTGAAGCAGGTTTGCCGTAGTGTACTAAAGCTCTAAGGATGCGTGTAATTGTTCTTGCGGCATCATGTGTGCTACCAAGGGGGCTAGTTGTACCGGTTTTATTTACGATAGTAAATAAGGTGCCGGCGGCACTAATATCTAAACCAGCGGACATGGCGTTAATAGCACGAAGTGTTTCGGCAGGGTGAAGATCAAGTAAAGTAATTAAATCAGCATCTGAATTGGTGGCGTGTAATGCTGATCCTTTAGCGAAGAAATTGGTCATTACGTGAATCATAGCTCCAGGAAGATTGAAATTATCATAGATACCTTGAGCAGAACTGTATACAATATCACCAGCGGCTCTGGCTTCAGTAACGCGGACTTCACTTTCTTTAAATCCAGTTACATCAGATACATCAACATAGAGTGAAGGAGGAACAGGTCTCCATGATGTAATTTCAGCAATAGCAGCTTTGTTGTTAGGGAATGCTTTTCTTACGAGTTCATTGTATACAAATCCAACGCGACGATGTTGTTCGTCGGCAGCGTATTTATCGCGGGCGTTAATTGAATTTTGACTTAAATCCATTGATTTCAAAGGTAAGCTGTAAGTTACTATAGAATCAATATTGGTTACATTCAAACTTACATCGTCACTAATGACTGTAGCAGAAGTATCTAAATCAAAGTAACGTAACATTACATTAGCAGTGTGTTGAAGATTGTTTGCATCAAAGAAAGCATCTTGGAAATGTCCAGGTGTAAAGTATTCAGCTGCATAATGACCTGAAATATCACGATCACCACCTGAAAGATCAAGACCTAATTTATCCTTTCTTAACCATGATGGGTCTTGGTGAGAAGCCCATTGATCTCTTACTGCAGCACCAACTTCAGCGTGTAAACCTTGTTTGTCTAATCCTTTAATACGTGAACGTACATTGTATTGACTATCCATCATGAAAAGACCTGAACCTTTTAAGTTACCATATACTTCAGTAGCATCAGTCCATCCGTGTTTGATGGCGGCTTTCCAAATGGTATTTGTATCTACTTCAAGATTATGTATTACATCCATAATTTTACCATCTTTAATATATACAGCTGTATTACTAACATCAGGGGTAAGAGCAAGAGTCATGTTGTTTTGTGTCCATGAACTGAAACTTAAATCTAGATTGACTGTTTTATCAGTGGCAACAGAACCAGGAGCGTATGAAGCATCAGCGCTTTCGATGGTTTCTAATAAAATACGAAGACGTTCATCTTGTTCAGGACTCAAAGAAATATTAGGAAGATGAGCCAAACGAGGATCAGCTTTTAATACTTCTTGAAATTTATCCCATTCTTCTTTTTCAGAATCTTTGTAGATAGCAGGAGCAACCATACCTTTTGTTGACCAGGTAAAGTCTTGATCACTTGCAATGAATTCTTTGACTTTTTCAATGTATTGAACCCAACCTTTAACGTCAGAGGCAGCTTTTAGTTGTTCCAAAGTAACACCACCGGAAGCGTCATTGAAAGTATCCATTGTTTCAAATTCGGACAATTGATCGGCTAATGTACCAGCTGTACCATATACAGCAGTAAATAGTTCTTGAACATTAGCAGGTGAATCATATACATTATCTCTGAAAGTAGATGCAGCTACTTCACCGCTGTATGCAGCACCATTACCACCAGATACACCAAAGGCTAATTCAGTGCCATAAGCTTCATATACTTTGCTTTTAGGGAAACCATAATCTTTTAAGATTTGGAATTCGGTTTTAAGGCCAAGAGCACCTGATTCGGCATTTGAACCTCTTACGTTGTTACGGATTACAGCTTTCATGGTGGCAGCAGTAGTTAAGTATTCTTTGTTTAAGCCATAACCAACATTGGATTTGAAAAGTCCAGCTTCCAAATAAGGAGCAACGGTTGCAAGACCACATGAATTTACTTGTTTGAAAGTAGGTGTAGGTTCAAATAAGTTGAGGAAATTCAAGTAATCACGATCACGTTCACTATGTGAAACATCCATATGTTTGGCTACACCGAAGGCAGGAACACCAAGGGTAAGGGCTGGACCAACAACTTGTGCATTACTAAGATCATTCAATCTGTGACCGGAACGAATGGTGTCTCCTGGAGTGATGAGAGTGGAGTTGGAGGCATCAGAAAATAAATAACGGATAGCAGATATATCAGTTGTGTTACTATTATTATCGAAACGGATATTTTTGGCTTTAACAACAGAAGATAAATCGAACCAATCAATAGTATCAACAAAATTAGGGAAAATTTGGTCGGAAACATTTATTCCGAAACCAGCAGATGCACCCATATCAGACATAAGTACTTTTTTGTTTAGTGCTACAGGCAAGAGAGGCGCTGGGGTGTAAGC
>Ga0257110_1001282_pt1 | contig 11884 bp, 14 predicted proteins | sample LP_taG_7_FD_190184 | JGI IMG/M metagenome (GOLD analysis project Ga0257110, IMG submission 190184) | Marine microbial communities from Northeast Subartic Pacific Ocean, Canada - LP_J_2015_P26_10m | ecosystem: Environmental > Aquatic > Marine > Oceanic | place: Canada: Northeast Subartic Pacific... | reverse complement strand
AAAGGTCTACTCAAGACTTTAAAACAAGAGATGAAGATTATAAGAAATTTAGAAAAATGCTTTCTCTACTCGTAGCAATAAGTTTTTTGATATCATCAGCTTATTGGATTAATCCCTACTCAAACCCTATAACCTAAATTAAATTATGGAAATACAAAAACAACTTAAATCTCACGGTGCGTGGGTTGGTAAATGGACTTTTATTCTTGCAGCAACTGGTTCGGCGGTTGGCCTAGGAAATATATGGGGCTTTCCCTACAAAGCAGGAACTAATGGTGGTGGAGCATTCGTTCTTATTTATCTGGGATGTATAGTTGTTATTGGGCTACCAATAATGATAAGCGAAATAATCATTGGCAGAAGATCTGGTAACAGTCCAATCAACGCTATGAGAAAAGTAGCTATTGATTCTGGCCATTCTTCTGCTTGGCAATTTGTTGGCTGGAGTGGAATATTTGCTGGTGCTTTAATCCTTTCCTTTTATAGTGTAATTGCTGGTATATGTTTGAATTATGTTGTTATTGCGGCATCTTCATCAGGTGTCATTAGCGCATCGGAGGAATTCAGTAATGTAATTTCTTCACCAATTAATTTACTTTTTTGGCATACCATTTTTATGGTCCTAACTGCTTTAATTGTTGCCGCTGGCGTAAAGGATGGTATTGGAAGGATGGTAAAGATACTAATGCCAATGCTTGGTTTTTTAATGATATTTATGGTCATCTATTCAATGATTAACGGAGACTTTAATAAGGCAATGACATTTTTATTTGCTCCAGACTTTTCTAATGTAACTTCAGATACTGTATTGCAAGCAATGGGACAGGCATTTTTTAGTTTAAGTTTAGGTATGGGCTCTATAATGGCTTATGGCGCTTATATGCCTAAAGACCAAGATGTAACTAGTACATCCTTTACAGTAGCTTCCTTGGATACACTTATAGCAATTCTTGCTGGTTTAGCTATTTTTCCAATTATTTTTGCATTCAATCTAGAGCCTGGAAGTGGTCCTGGTCTTGTTTTTATTTCTATGCTTTCTGCATTCAATCAAATGCAATTTGGTCAACTCATTGGGCCTTTATTTTTTATACTTCTATCTATAGCAGCTCTTAGTTCTTCAATATCTCTTTTAGAACCTGGCGTAGCTTATTTATCAGAAGAAGGTGTTTTATCTAGAAGACGTGCTGCAGAGATTATTTCTTTTTTCGTATGGTTACTAGGAGTTGGTTCAGCATTAAGTTTTAATATATGGTCGGACTTCCATCTAATATCAGAAAGAAACTTTCTGGACTCAATGGACTTTTTAGCAAATCAAATACTTCTTCCTTTAGGAGGAATGTTAATAGCAATATTTGTTGGATGGTTTATGAAGGAATCTTTAATTAAAGATGAAATTGGATCTATTAACCCAGTTATCTATTCATTATGGAGATTTTTTGTAAAATTTATAGCACCAACATGTGTTGCCTACATATTTTTAAGCCAGATTTTTTAATTGCTTAGTGGATAAAGAAATAAGTTTTGAAAAGGTCATAAACGTTAATCATAAAGAAGCATTCGAAGTAGTATCTAATTTTGATAGATATGCAGAATTTATTCCTGGTTGTTCAGGCTCACGCCTAATAGAAAGAAGGCATCCTATTGAAATAGGTCGACTTGAATTTCAGGTATTAGGTACGGATTATTTTATTGAATCAGAAAATACACTTACCGAAAACTCAATAATTATTAATCAAACAAGTGGACCCTTTGATCATTTTAAAGGTATTTGGATAGTTGAAAAAAAAGATGACTTTTCTTGCAATGTTAATTTCCATGCTTCATTTCAATTACCTTTTTTATTAAATGCAATTACACCACAATCACTGATTGATAGTTTCTCTTCAAAAGTACTAGATTCTTTTATTTCAAGACTTTTATGAAGATATTTTTTTCTTATCAAGGCTTACAGAATAAATATTTTATTGAGTTAGATGTTTCATCAAGCATAACCGTATCTGAATTAATGGATTTTGAAGAAATAAGAAAAATAGTTTCTAGCATTGATCATGAGTTAGTTATTGCAGTTAATAGTGAATTATTAGATGGAAGTTTTAAACCCTTACCCCACAAATATAGGCTAAAAGAGGGCGAAAGAGTTGAAATCTTAAGGCCCTTGCTTCAAGACCCAAAAGAAAGAAGGATAAAAAATATCTAGTTTTCTTCTGCTAACTTTTCTACAACCCAACTTTCCAATAAACCTTCCTCATTAAAATTAATGATTAGTTTACTTTCAGTAACCACCTCTTCACCAATAGTAACCGAGTTATAGTAGTCCCATCTAGATTTGCGAAAAGGGTCTTTAATTAGTGCACTTCCAAGTATAAATTGAACCTGATCTTTAGTGAGTCCTTCAACAAGCTTATCTAAATCTTTTTCTTCAAAAATATTTCCTTGAAGTACAGGTACTTTATAGGGACTGAATGACGAGCAGGAGCTTACAAAAATCAATAAGCATAAAATTGATACAGAAGAAGTAATATGTTTCATAATTGTTTTGGATTATACTTTGTAAAATCTTGAAAGTCTTTTGACTTAATTAGATAACACTAAAAATATTTAAAGTTTACAAAAATGCACAATCAAAATGAAGAACTAAAAAAAGCTGGCTTAAAAGCTACTTTGCCAAGAATTAAAATTATGGAAGTTTTAGCATCAACAGCTCTGCAAGAAGAGGCTCATTTTAGTGCAGAAGATATTTATAGAGAATTAATTCTTAAGAACGAAGATATTGGTCTTGCAACTGTCTACAGAGTTCTTACTCAGTTTGAAGCTGCTGGTATGGTTAAAAAACATCATTTTGAAGATAGCCATGCAGTTTATGAGGTTATTGAAGAACATCATGAGCATATGGTTTGTGTTGATACTGGTAAAGTTCTTGAATTTCAGGACGATATTTTAATGGAACGCTTAAATAAAATTGCTAATGATGTTGGCTATGAAATGGTTGATCACAACCTAGTTTTGCACATAAAAAAAATAGATTCGTAAATACTGTTCAGCTCTTGAACTGTAAATTTAAATCCCAATATATATTTCAAACGGGATTTAAACATGGCAAAAGAAAAAAAATCTAAAGATAACAAATTAGAATCTGAAACTGATATTAAAAATTCTCCTATCGAAGAGTTAGAGGAAGATCATGATACTCAGGAGGATATGGGTTCTTTAACTTATGAAGAGTTAGTAGATAAAAACGAAGATCTTGAAAAATCAATTCTTAGAGCAAATGCTGATTTGGACAATACCTTAAAAAGAACTCGATCTGAGATTGAGAAAGCTCATAAATATGGAGTGGAAAAGTTGTTAGTAGAGTTACTTCCAGTAATTGATAATCTTGAACATGCATTAAATAATCTCTCTGCAGATGCAACTAAAGAAGATAGAGAAGGTATTGAGCTAACATTGAAGTCTTTTGAGTCTGCCCTTGATAAATTTGGAATGATACCCATCTATCCTGTTAATGAAGAATTTAATCCTGAAAAACACGAAGCTGTGACCATGGAGAAAGATGAAGCCAAAAAAGATGGCTCCATAGGAAATATCTTTCAAAGAGGTTGGGAACTTCATTCTAGGGTCGTAAGGCCAGCTAGAGTGACTGTAATTAAAAATTAGAGGAAATATATTATGTCAAAAATAATTGGAATAGATCTGGGAACAACTAATAGCTGTGTAGCTGTTATAGAAGGCCAGCAACAAAAAGTAATAGAGAACGCTGAAGGGGGTAGAACAACTCCATCAGTAATAGCTTATACAGATAATGATGAGGTATTGGTTGGGATGCCAGCTAAAAGACAGGCTGTAACAAACCCTGAAAATACCTTATACGCTATCAAAAGGCTCATTGGGAGGACTTTTGATGACAAGGTTGTAAGTAAAGATGCCGACATGGTGCCTTACAAAATTATTAAAGCAGATAATGGAGATGCCTGGGTAGAAGCGTCAAATAAAAAATTAGCACCTCCACAGGTTGCAGCTGAAATTTTAAAGAAAATGAAAAAAACTGCAGAAGACTATTTAGGTCATGAGGTTAAAGAAGCTGTTATAACAGTTCCTGCTTACTTCAATGACTCTCAAAGGCAGGCTACAAAAGACGCAGGAAAAATTGCTGGCCTAGATGTTAAAAGAATTATAAATGAACCAACTGCTGCCGCACTTGCTTATGGATTAGATAAACATAAAGGGGATTCTACTGTTGCAGTATATGACTTAGGCGGAGGAACTTTTGATATATCAATAATTGAAATCTCAGATGTTGATGGAGAGCACCAATTTGAAGTTTTATCTACAAATGGAGATACTTTCCTTGGTGGTGAAGATTTTGATTTAAGACTTATCGATTATTTTGTTGAGCAATTTAAAGAAGAATCTGGTTTTGATCTTAAAAGTGATCCACTTGCCCTTCAGAGATTAAAAGAGTCTGCAGAGAAGGCAAAAATTGAGTTATCTTCATCAGAACAAACAGAAGTGAACCTTCCATATATAACAGCAGATAGCTCAGGACCAAAACATTTTGTTCATAAAATAACTAGAGCTAAATTAGAGTCTCTTGTTGAAGATTTAGTAGATAAGAGTTTAAAACCATTAGAAATTGCCTTAAAAGATGCAAAATTATCTAAAGGAGATATTTCTGAAATACTATTAGTAGGCGGTCAAACTAGAATGCCTCTTGTTCAAAAAAAGGTATCAGAATTTTTTGGTAAGGATGCCAGAAAAGACTTAAATCCTGATGAAGCTGTAGCTGTTGGAGCTGCTATTCAAGGCTCAGTGCTATCTGGTGATACCACAGATGTTTTATTACTTGATGTAACTCCATTAACCCTAGGCATTGAAACTCTTGGAGGTGTTGCAACACCTTTAATAGAAAAAAATACAACAATTCCTACTCAAAAATCACAAGTTTTCTCAACTGCTGAAGATAATCAAACAGCTGTTACTGTTCATGTTATTCAAGGTGAGAGAACTCAAGCATCTCAGAATAAGTCTCTTGGTCAGTTTAACCTCACAGATCTTCCGCCTGCAGGTAGAGGCATGCCGCAGATTGAAGTAGCATTCGACTTAGATGCAAATGGAATACTTAACGTATCTGCTAAAGATAAAAATACAGGTAAGGAACAATCAATTGTTATTAAAGCATCTAGTGGTCTTTCCGATGAAGATATTGAGAATATGGTTAAAGATGCCGAGGCAAATGCTGAAGATGATAAAAAATTCGAGGAGCTTGTAAAGACAAAAAATAATGCAGATATGTTAGTACACGCAACGCGGAAAACTATTGAAGAGTCTGGTGATAAATTAACTGACGAAGAAAAGTCACAGGTTGAAGCTACTGTAGTTTCTCTTGAAGAAGCTATTGCTTCCGAAGATTCAGATTCTATTGAGTCAGCAACAAAAAATCTAAATGATGTTCTTACCCCTTTGACTCAAAAACTTTATACTCAGGAATCTCAAGAAGAAGGTCAGAGTGAAGACGAAGTATCAAATGAGAACTCAGAAAATACAGTTGATGCTGAATATGAAGAAGTTAAAGACGAAGACGAAGTAGATAAATAATTTTTTTATAGATAAATGTCAAAGAGAGACTATTACGACACACTTGAAATCTCTCGAGACGCATCTGCTGCTGAGTTAAAAAAAGCCTTCAAAAAGAAGGCCATGAAATATCATCCGGACAGAAATCCAGATGACCCTAATGCGTCAGATAAATTTAAAGAAGTTGCTGAAGCCTACGAAGTATTATCCGACCCTCAAAAAAAATCTGCTTACGATCAATATGGTCATGCTGGAGTAGAAGGAATGGGTGGTGGTGGCGGACCTAACTTTAATGATATGAATATCAATGATATCTTCGGTGATATCTTTGGTGATGTCTTTGGAACCAGGTCGTCATCAAGAAGATCTAGAAGAGGTTCAGACCTTCAATATAACTTAGACTTATCCCTTAAAGAGGCTGTTCTTGGAGTTCAAAAAAAAATAAAGATCCCTTCTCACAAATCATGCAATGACTGTAGTGGGAGTGGCGCTGCTAAAGGTTCAAGTCCAAGCACATGCACAAACTGTAATGGTGCAGGTCAAGTAAGACTTCAACAAGGATTTTTCTCAGTTCAACAAACATGTTCTTCGTGTTCAGGAAGTGGCGAAGTTATTAAAGATCGCTGTAAATCATGCAGGGGTGCTGGAGCCACAAAAGAGAACAAGACTTTATCTGTAAATATTCCTGCGGGAGTCGACAATGGAGATAAGGTTAGATTAACTGGAGAAGGTGAGTGGGAGAAAGGCGGACAATCAGGAGATCTATATGTAGCGATTAGAGTCAGTGAAAATCCACTTTTTGATAGAGAAGGCAAGGATTTATATATAGAAGCTCCAATACCTTTTGAAACTTCAATTATTGGTGGTTCAATTAAGGTCCCAACCCTAGAAGGAAGTATATCTTTAAAGATACCGTCCCAAACACAAACTGGTAAAATTTTTAGAATAAAAGGAAAAGGAGCTGCTGTTGTTAGGGATGCCAGAAGAGGTGATATTTTATGTAGAGTTATCGTAGAAACTCCATCAAATCTCGACAGAAGCCAAACAAAACTTCTAAATGAATTCACAAAGTCTTTATCTCAGGCTAAGAATTATCCTGGAACAGAATCTTTCATTAAAGCTTCAGAAAGAATCAAAGAATAATATGCTAAATATATATGTTAATGGCCTATCGGGAAAAATGGGGTCATCGATTACTCATATTGTTAAAGATATTGATGATATTCAAATTATTACAGATAAAAATATTCAAGAAGCAGATGTTGTAGTTGATTTTTCAAGGCCAGAAGCAAGTTTAGAAATAATAGATGAGTGTATAAAGTTAAAAAAACCTATTATTATTGGAACCACAGGATTTGATAATAATCAGTTAGCACACATCAGAGAGTCATCAAAAGAAATTCCAACATTATTATCGTTCAATATGAGCAAAGGAATATACACACTTAAAAAGTCTATAGAAGAATTCCTTTTAAATAACAAATTAAAATTAACTTGCCTTATAGAAGAAGTTCATCATGTTCACAAAGTAGATTCTCCTTCAGGAACAGCCATAGAGCTCAAAGATCACATTGAAAGCTTTGATATTAATAAAAATATTTCAAAACTAGTTATTAAAGCAGATAGAGTTGGTGATATTTTTGGTATTCATAAAGTTACATTTTCAAGCGAGCATGGTGTTTCGGAATTTAAACATGAGGCACTTTCAAGAAATGTTTTTAGTCATGGAGTAATTGAAATTGCAAGATCTATTATTAAAAAAGAGCCTGGACTATATAGGCTAGAAGATTTTTTTAATAATAATAGCTTTTAATAAACTTAGTTTTTCTATAGAATACAAAAACTTTTAACACGAAGGTCCTATTACTTAAAGTTGGGGTGCTCTTTTTAGAGTCAATTTTATAAGGGCTGGAGAATTAACCCCATGGAGTATTAAATTGAGTATAGTATCTGTAAAAGACCTGCTTCACGCAGGCGTTCATTTCGGTCATCAGAAAAGATTTTGGAATCCAAAGATGGAACAATATATCTTTGATACAAGAAAGCAAATAAGCATAATAAATTTAGATTTAACACAAGAGCATTTAAGTGCAGCGGCTTCAAAAGTCGAAGATATATGTTCAAAAGGTAATAAAGTTCTTTTTGTCGGTACAAAAAGGTCTGCAAGCAAAACCATAAAGGAAGAGGCATCTGCATTAGGTCTCCCATATGTTAATAAAAGATGGTTAGGAGGAACCCTAACTAATTGGAAAACTATTAGGGGCTCTATAAGAAGACTTCAAGATATAGAGGAAATGATTTCTTCAGGAAGAATTGAAAAACTAATTAAAAAAGAAGCAGTAGATATTCAGAAAGAATATACAAAACTTGAAGCTAGCGTTGGCGGCATAAAAGATATGAAAGGTCTTCCAGATGCAATATTTGTTGTCGATGTTAAATATGAAAAAATTGCCGTTCTTGAAGCAAAAAAAATGGGAATACCAGTAATTGCCTTAGTGGATACAAATTCTGATCCAGATGGTATTGATATGGTTATCCCTGGCAATGATGATGCTATTAGATCGATTAGGCTAATAACAAAAATAATTGCAGATTCATGCGCAAGAGGCCTCGAATCTTCAAGTGGCTATTCACCAAAAATAGATAAAGAATCACCAGTAATTCAAACTATCAAAAAAGAAGAACCAGCAGTTGAAGAAGTTGCTAAAGAAGAAGTTGTAACTGAAGAATCAGCAGTTGAAGAATCAGCAGTCGAAGAAGTTGCTAAAGAAGAAGTTGTAACTGAAGAACCAGCAATTGAAGAGGTTGTTGAAGAAGAGTCAGAAGTTGCAGAAGATTCCAGTAATGAGGAAGAAAAGTAAAAATGGAAATTAAAGCATCTCAAGTAAAAGAGTTAAGAGAAATGTCTGGTGTTGCTATGATGGAATGCAAACGGGCATTGGTTGATTGCGAAGGCGATATAGAAAAGGCTTTAGATCTCTTAAGATCAAATAGTGCGCTAAAGGCAGAAAAAAAAGCAACAAGAGTTGCTGCTGAAGGAATTCTTAAAACATTCTCAGGCAATACTCATGCTAGCTTAATCGAAATTAATTCTGAAACTGATTTTGCAGCTAAAGACGCTAACTTTGTAACTTTTACTGAAGAAGTTGGTAGCTATATTTCAAACAATAAAGTAAATAATATTTCTGAGATTCAAGAATCTGAAATCGAAGAGAAGAGAAAAGCTTTGATTCAAACTATCGGTGAAAATATTCAATTAAGAAGACTGGAGACCCTTGAGTTTAGCTCTGATATGAACTCAGGTGTTTACCTTCATTCCGATTCCAAACTTGCAGCTGTTGTTGTTTTATCCGGTGGTGATGAGTCTTTAGCAAAAGATATAGCTATGCATGTAGCTGCTTTCAATCCATTGTGCTTATCTCAGGCAGATATTGATCCTGAAGTTTTAGAAAGAGAAAAAGCTATATACATGGTTCAAGCTGAAGAGTCTGGTAAGCCAAAAGAAATCATGGAAAAAATGATTGAAGGTAAGCTTAAAAGATTTTTATCTGAAGTGTCATTACTTTCTCAAGCTTTTGTTAAGGATTCGGAAGTATCAATAGAAAAACTTTTAGCAGATAACAATGCAACAATTGAATCATATTCTAGACTTAAAGTCGGCGAAGGAATTGAAGTCGAAACTAAGAATTTTGCTGACGAGGTCGCAGAACAGTTAAAATAAATTATGCCAAATCTTGCTCACAAAAGAATCCTCGTTAAATTTAGTGGAGAATCTGTTGCTGGCGATGATGAACACGGTATCGATCCTAAAATTTTAGATCAAATGGCCTCATCTGTTAGTTCTTGTAAAGAATTAGGAGTTGAAATTGGTATCGTAATAGGTGGCGGTAATCTTTTTAGAGGTGAAAAATTAAATCAAGCAGGAATGGATAGAGTTGCTGGCGATCATATGGGAATGCTCGCAACTGTAATGAATGGGATTGCCCTAAGAGATTCTCTTGAGAGAGCTGGAATTAAAACTAGAGTCATGTCTGCTATTTCAATGTCGGGCATAGTTGAGCATTACGATAGAAGACTAGCTATTCAACTCTTAAATGATGGTTATGTAGTTATTTTTACAGCTGGGACAGGAAATCCTTTCTTTACAACAGATACAGCAGGATGCTTAAGAGCTATTGAGACACAATCTGATCTCATGCTTAAAGCAACAAGAGTGGATGGTGTTTATGATTCAGATCCAGAAACCAATACAGATGCTAAATTCTATCCTGAATTATCATTCGACGAAGCGATATCTAAAAATCTTAAAGTAATGGATGCAACTGCATTAACTTTAGCTAGAGATCATAAACTCCCAATAAAAGTATTCAATGTAAATAAACCTGATGCACTAAAGGATATTATTTGCGGAGAAAAAATAGGTACGTTAATATCTTAATATGAATGAAATAATTAATAATGTTACTGACAGAATGGAGAAATCTATTTCTTCTTTAAACCAAGCATTCAATAAAATAAGAACTGGGAGAGCAAATCCTTCTATTTTGGATGATGTAAAAGTAGATTATTACGGAAATTTAACTGTCTTGAATCAAGCTGCAAGTATAAGCGTAGAGGAGGGGAGATCTTTAGTTATTTCACCATGGGACAAAAGCTTAATACCTGAAATCGAGAAAGCTATCATGAACTCTAATCTAGGTCTAAACCCAAGTACTTCAGGAGATATTATTAGAATAACTATGCCATCACTCACAGAAGAGACTAGACAGGATTATATTAAACAAGCTAGATCTGAAGCAGAAAATTCAAGAGTTTCCATAAGAAGTATAAGAAGAGATGCCAATCAAAGTGCAAAAGAAAGTCAATCAGCTGGAGAAATGTCTGAGGATGAGTTAAAAAGGATGGAAGACTTAATCCAAAAAGAAACTGATAAATTCATTGCTCTTGTAGAAACAGAGTTAAAAAATAAAGAAACTGATCTTTTAGAAATTTAGATAGCCATTATGGCTAAAATATTAAATAAATCCCTCTCAAAAAAAGCTAAAAACATTGCCATTATTATGGATGGAAATGGAAGATGGGCTATTTCTAATTCTTTTAATATAAGTAAAGGACATAGTAAAGGAGTTGAGGTTGTTAGAGAAATTGTTGAAGAATCAGTAAAGCAAAATATTTCGTCCTTAACTCTATATGCATTCAGCTCTGAGAATTGGTCTAGACCAAAAGCAGAAGTGGAAGCAATTAAAAAATTAGTTGTTAAAGCAATTAATGATCAAGTTCCTGATCTTATAGAGCAAAAAGTAAAATTAAAATTTTTTGGACGTATAGATGATTTTGGAAAAAAAATTGTTACCAAAATACAAGAAGCTGAAAAAGCTACATTTTGCAAAGATGTCTCTTTAAATTTAAATGTTGCTCTAGGTTATGGCGGTAGGCAAGATATTGTAGACTTAGCAAAAGAAATTTCATCTAAAGTTTTAGCTAAAGAAATTGAAGTGAAAGATATTGATGAAGAAATGATAAATGATTTCTCATGTGCTCCCGAAGACAATATTGATTTACTTATAAGGTCTGGAGGGGATAAGAGGATTAGTAACTTTCTTTTATACCAAATAGCATATTCAGAGATTGCTTTTATTGACAAATATTGGCCCGACTTTACAAGACAAGATTTTATAGAATGCATACAGAATTTTAATAAAGTGAGTAGAAGGTTTGGAAAAAGAATATAAAATAAATTTGCTAAGAAGACTCAGCACTTCTGTTCTTATTATTATGCCAATTGTCTTAATAATATATCTTCAAAATATTTTAGTTTTTTCATTAATGATCTCTTTAATTTCCTTTGTTGCTATGTATGAGTGGATTAAAAATGATTTCACAAGTCGTTACTTTTCTGGATTTGGCTTAATTTTTTTATTTTGGTTCTGCTCTATTTATTTTGTTATGAATTATTCAACACCATTAATACACCAAACACTGTTCGCATCACTTGGCTCATTATCTATTTACAATATTTTTTTAATAATTATCTTAAATACAGCTATCTTTGATACTTTCGCTTATGTTGTTGGTTCAAATTTTGGAAAAAACTTTATTACACCAAAGATTAGCCCAAACAAAACATTAGAAGGATTGCTTGGTGGGTTAATTGGTAATACATTTTTTAGTCTTATTATTTGCTATTTTTATAGCATAAGTTATTGGTTAATTTTAATTTTTATAATTGGAGGAATTCTTGCCTTTATAGGGGATCTCAAAATAAGTTTCCATAAAAGACAAAGTGGAATTAAAGATACTGGTTCCTTGCTAC
>Ga0257110_1001279_pt1 | contig 11890 bp, 13 predicted proteins | sample LP_taG_7_FD_190184 | JGI IMG/M metagenome (GOLD analysis project Ga0257110, IMG submission 190184) | Marine microbial communities from Northeast Subartic Pacific Ocean, Canada - LP_J_2015_P26_10m | ecosystem: Environmental > Aquatic > Marine > Oceanic | place: Canada: Northeast Subartic Pacific... | reverse complement strand
CGATTGAAGTATGTTGTTACATTCAATATTATTATCATTACAGCCTAAATTTTTCAACTTTATGTAATATTTATTGGCTGCTTCAATATTGTTGTTTAATAAATTATTTTTAATGATTTTAATATGTAAGCTTACATTGCTTTTATCCTTCTTAAGTAAGTTTAGATAATGTTCATTAGCAGCTTCATAATCATTTGCCTGAGAGGAAATTTGTGCAATTAAATAATCACTTACTTTTGGTAAATTGTTTTTTTTAGAAGCAATTGCATTTCCATGAAAAATAAGTATCGAAAAAAATATGAGTATAAATAATTTGATTTGAGGCATATTATTTACATATTTGAATATTTTGGGCCACCACCACCCTCTGGTGTTACCCAATTAATATTCTGGGATGGTTCTTTAATATCACAAGTTTTACAATGTATGCAATTCTGACTATTGATAATAAACTTTTTTTCAGAAGTAGCCTCATCTTCTCTTACTTCATAAACCCCAACTGGACAGTATCTCTGTGCTGGTTCAGCAAATTTACCTAATGTGTAATTTATAGGTAAGTCAGGATCCTTTAATTTAAGGTGAACTGGTTGATTTTCGACATGATAAGTGCCAGATAGATACACAGAACTAAGCCTATCGAAAGTTAAAATACCATCAGGTTTTGGATAATCAATTTTTTTCACTTCATCTGCTGGTTTTAAGCACTCATGATCTTTGTGTTTATGTTTTAATGTAAAGGGAAGTCTACCTCTAAAAAATAATTGGTCGATTCCAGTTAAAATTATTCCAAGCAACAAACCTAAACTCATAAAAGGTTTTACATTTCTAGCTGTATAGAGTTCTTTATAAGCCCAACTCTTTTTAAAATTAGTTTCGTATGAAGATAAGTCTTCTAATTCATTGGTAAATTTTTCATGAATAGTCTCTGCAGCAATTATTCCACTTTTTAATGCAGTATGAGAACCTTTAATTTTTGGCATATTCAGTGTGCCTGCATCGCAACCAATAAGCAGGCCATTTGGCATATACATCCTTGGTAGACTCTGCAACCCACCTTCTATTAATGCTCTTGCGCCGTATGATATTCTCTTACCACCGCTTAATATCTTAGATATAGCGGGATGAGTTTTAAACCTTTGAAATTCCTCAAATGGTGAAAGATATGGATTTTTGTAGTCTAAACCAACTACATATCCAACAAATATTTGCTTATTCTCTGCATGATAAATAAAGCTTCCACCATAAGTATCATTTTCTAACGGCCATCCTGCTGTATGCATAACCATTCCCTCTTTATGGTTTTCTTCTGTGACTTCCCAGATTTCTTTAAGTCCAATTCCATATTGTTGCGGATCACTATTCTCAGCCAAATTGTATTTTTCTATCAAAGATTTACCAAGATGGCCTCTGCATCCTTCAGCAAAAACAGTAACTGCTGCATGAAGTTCAATTCCAGGCTCATAAGAGTCTTTTTTTTCATTATTTACATCTACACCCATGTCATTGGTTGCTACACCTTTAATAGAGTCATCATCATTAAATAAAACTTCAGAAGCGGCAAAACCTGGATAAATTTCCACACCTAGATTTTCTGCAACCTGTCCTAGCCATCGGCATAAATTCGCAAGACTAATTATATAGTTGCCTTTGTTATGCTGCACAGGAGGTAAAAATATTGTAGGGAAACTAAAATAACTTTTCTTTGAAAGAAATAAAAACTTTTCTGAATTTACTTGCGTCTTTACAGGACAACCATCCATATTTTTCCAATCAGGAAGAAGTTCGTCTAAAGCTTTAGTTTCAAATACATTACCACTAAGTATATGGGCTCCAACTTCAGAAGCTTTCTCTACTACGCAGACATTTATGTCAGCATTTAACTGCTTTAGTTTGATGGCTGTAGCTAGTCCAGCAGGACCTGCCCCTACGACCACTACGTCATATTCCATCGACTCGCGTTGATTTTCTGTATCCATATAAATTATCTAATAGTATTATTTAAATTACTGATACAATAATTCAATCATATGATTCAATTTCTTTAAAATAATGGGTAAAAAACTAATAAAATCTAGCATTCAAACTTTAAGAGCTCTTAAAGAAAGTGGTGTGACTGATAATCTAACAAAATTTCCAGTCAATAGATTTGAAATTAAAGAATCAAAAAGACGTGCTAATACCCCTAAGAGCCTCGATAATATTGAAGTAATGAATGTAAAGACTGAAAAACAATTATCAAAAATCACTACTATCGAGGAGTTAAAAACTTATATAAAAAATTTTAAAGGATGCCCTTTGTATAAAGAAGCCACAAATGCAGTTTTTTCAGATGGAAATCAAAATTCAAAAATCATGCTAATTGGAGAAGCTCCAGGCCATGATGAGGATATAGAAGGTAAACCATTTGTAGGAAGAAGTGGAAAATTATTAGATAAAATGTTAAATGCAATTAATCTTGATAGAGATAAAGTTTATATTGCCAATATTATTCCTTGGCGACCACCAGCTAATCGCAAACCAACCGAAGAAGAAATTAATATATGTCTACCATTAATTCATAAGCATATTGAACTTATAAATCCAAAAGTTTTATTGCTTTTAGGTAGCACTTCTACTTACGCGTTACTTAAAGACAAAACACCAATAACTAAAATAAGAGGTAAATGGTTTTCATTAAATATAAATGGTAAAGATATTCAGGCCATGCCTACATTTCACCCAGCTTTTTTGTTGAGACAGCAAAAGCAAAAAAAGTATGTTTGGGAAGATCTTCAAAATGTAAGGGATAGTATAAACAGTTAAATTGGAACCAAGTTACAAATTTGATCAAGATTATGAAACTCCTATTATAGGAGTTGATGAAGTAGGCAGAGGCCCTCTAGCAGGACCAGTTATATCAGCAGCTATTATCTTAAATAAAGAAAAGATTCCTGAAGGAATTAATGACTCAAAAAAACTGTCGAAGAAAAAGAGAGAGGTTATTAATGAAGAATTAATTTCTCAGCATAGCTTTGCAATTGGTATAGCTTCAGTTGAGGAGATAGATAAAATAAATATTTTACAAGCTAGCTTACTAGCAATGAAAAGGGCGGTTTTAAATTTAAATATTAAGCCACAAACAATATTAGTTGATGGAAATAAATTGCCTGATTTGGAATATAATATGTATCCAATAATAAAAGGGGATAGTAAATCTATATCAATTGCAGCAGCATCAATTATTGCTAAGGTTTATCGAGATAAATTGATGCAAGATCTTTCTCTTCAATACCCTGGTTATTATTGGGAAAAAAATTCAGGATATGGAACAAAACAGCACCTTTTAGCATTGAATAATTTAGGGGTAACCCCTATACATCGCAAAAGTTTTGCTCCTATATACAACATGTTGAATTAAGAAAATCTTCTAACTTATTGAGTCCATTAAATTATTGACCAGAAAATTATTATGAATCATATTAATTTTCATGAAAACGGTCAAAAATCATTCATTGCCTCTAAATCAAATCCTTCCTGGTGAAACGATTAAGCATTTAAAGTCACTGCCTGATAACAGCATTGATGTGATATTTGCAGATCCACCCTACAACCTTCAACTTGAAAATGAATTATCTCGACCTGACTCTTCAAAAGTTGATGCTGTAAATGATAAATGGGATCAATTTGATAGCTTCAAAGCTTACGATGATTTTTCAAGAAAATGGCTAACTGAAGCTCAAAGAATATTAAAGCCTAATGGAACTATTTGGGTAATTGGATCTTATCATAATATATTTAGGATTGGGTATATACTCCAAGACTTAGGTTATTGGATACTGAATGATATCATTTGGCAGAAAGCTAATCCAATGCCAAACTTTAAAGGAACAAGATTTACAAATGCTCATGAAACAATGATATGGGCTTCAAAAAATAAAGACTCTAAGAAATGCGTATTTAATTATGAAGCTATGAAGTCATTAAATGAAAATACCCAGATGCGTTCTGATTGGTTTTTACCTATTTGCAATGGCCATGAAAGACTTAAAGATGAAAATGGTAAGAAAGTTCATTCTACTCAAAAACCAGAATCCCTACTTCATAGAGTAATTATTTCTTCAACAAATCGTGGAGATATAATATTAGATCCATTTTTTGGTACTGGTACTACTGGAGCAGTGGCAAAAAGATTATGCAGATCTTTCATTGGTATTGAAAGAGAAGCAAAATACATTTCATTTGCAAAAAAAAGAATAGCTAAGATTGTTCCGTATGATAACGACTCTATTGTGGTGACCACATCTAAAAAAGCTGAGCCCCGAGTTCCTTTTGGCTGGCTTGTTGAAAGAAAATTAATTGAACCTGGAGACAATCTCTACGATTCAGCAAAAAAATTTAAAGCAAAAGTTAGAGCTGATGGTTCTATAGCATATAATAAAAATACTGGCTCTATTCATCAAATTGGTGCACAAGTTCAAGATGCTCAAGCTTGCAATGGATGGACATTTTGGCATTTTGATGTTGAAGGCGAATTAAAGCCTATAGATTTGCTAAGACAGCAAATTCGATCAGAATTAAATTAAATTATTATCTATTAAAATTTTCTTTGTAAGAGTTACAAGTGGATATTCATGTAATGATTTTAAATCTACCCACTTAAAATCCTCATCACGTATATTTATTTTAGAACTCACATTTGTTATATAGGTTTCATTTAGTAAGTTTATATGACTAAACTTATAATTAATTTTTCTGCCTTGTTCTGACCATTTTGCCTTAAATGGAGCTTGAGACAAAAGCTTGTTGTTATTGTCTTGATTAATCCAATCACTAGATGGAAGTTGCCACATATCTTTTAGTAAATTTTCATTTTTTCTTTTAGTTATTAAAACTGAATTACTCTTGTTGATAGCAAGAAAAGATACACACCTTAAATTTTTCTTATTTATTTGATTTTTTGCTTCAGGTATTTTCGATACAAGACCTTTTTTCAATGAAAGGCAGTTGTGGCTCACTACACAATCACTACAATTTGATTGCTTTGGTCTGCATATCAAAGCCCCCAACTCCATAATCGCTTGCGAATAATTTGCGTTTCCTTTATTTGGAGTTAAATATTTAGCTAATGAAGAGATATCTTTTTCATTATCTTTGAGTTTTCCATTTAAAGCAAAAAACCTTGCTATTACTCTCTTAACGTTGCCATCAATGACAGTTGCCTTTTTATCAAATGCAATTGATCTAATCGCAGCTGAAGCATATTCACCAATTCCAGGCAGAGAAAGTAAATCATCCAAATTGCTAGGTATAATACCATTATAATCTATATTAATTATTTGTGCTGTTTTAAGTAGATTTCTACCTCGACTATAATATCCAAGTCCTTGCCAATATTTTAAGATTTCATTTTCAGATGCTTTAGCCAAAGAACTAATATCTGGCCATTTAGCGATAAAATTTTCAAAATACGGTATTACTGTTTTTACTCCAGTTTGTTGCAACATAAATTCACTAACTAGAATTTTATATGGGTAATTGGGATCTTTTTTATTACCTCTCCAAGGTAAACGTCTAAAATTTTTTAAATACCATTTCTTTAATTCTTTACTAAAAAATAATTTAGATTGCTCAAGATCATGGTATGATGATTTAAATTTTAAATTAGTACTCATGGTTTATAAAAAAAGACATTACGGATTAAATGCATTATCCAAGTTTCTTCCTGAAGAAGCAAAAAAAAATTTGAAAAAAAGAGGTTTTTTTGAACTTGAGCTCTTAAAGTCTTGGAGAGAGATTATTGGAGAAGATTACTATAAACTTACAAAACCCAATAAAATAAAAAAATCTCAAGTAAGTTTAAGGGATACTTCTACGTTACAATTAAAAGTAGACCCCACAATTGCTTTTGCAATTGAACATGATCAAACCAAAATAATATCTAAAATTAACGGATTTTTTGGATATAAAGCAATTAATAAATTAGAAATTATACAAGAGCGAATAGACATTGATGCTCTTAGATCAAATAATAACAATAAGTTAAATGAAGAAGTTAATATTGACTCTAATAGATTTGATAAACTTTCTGACTATCCAGGTTTGCAAACAAGTTTTCAAAAAATATTAAATAAAGTTAAGAAGAGCTAAATTTCTGACACAATTTTATGATTAATAATTATCCAAGAGGATTGAGATTCTCCTGTATAATTATGTAAGAATTGAGTATATTCAACATATTGTACGTTAAATATCATTTATAGCACTAAATATTGATAATAGACCAAATGAGCCACATTATAAAAATAGTAATTTTTTTCTGTCTTTTAGCTTCATCAAATGTATTGGCTAAAAATAGTTGGAACTTTGGTAATGACAATAGTCTCATTGAACCAATAATTATTGGTAACCCAGATGCTGAAGTAAACATAATAGAATATAGGTCATTAACGTGTAGTCATTGTGCAGAGTTTGCAAGTAATGGTTTTGAACATTTAAAAGAAAAATATATTGATACTGGTTTAATTAGTTTTGAACTAAGACCATTCCCATTAAATGCATTAGATTTAAATGCCTTTAAATTACTTTATTGTGCATCTAAAGAAAATTTTTATAAATTAGATAAAGTATTATTAAAAAATCAATCAAAATGGATTAATACAAGTGACCAAGAAAAAGTTTTAGAAAATAGTACCGCTGCACTCACAAAACAAGCCGCCCTATTTGGCGTATCAAGTGATGACTATCAAGAATGTTTAGATAATGAAGAAATAACTAACTTCATATTAAAATCTAGAATAGATGCAGTCAAAGAGTATGAAGTTAATTCAACACCCTCTTTTATAATTAATGGGGACTTGTATGCGGGCAGTCTTTCAGCCCAGAAAATAGATGAAATACTAGAAGGATATATCAACTAGTTATGAAATTTAAAAAAATAAAAGTTACTGGCTTTAAGTCTTTTGTTGATCCAACAGAAATTATTATTGAAGAAGGTCTTACAGGAATTGTTGGTCCCAATGGTTGTGGTAAATCAAATGTAGTTGAGTCTTTAAGATGGTGTATGGGTGAAACTTCTCCTAAAAGCATGAGAGGTTCAGGGATGGAGGATGTAATTTTTTCTGGCACATCTGATAGACCGGCAAGAAATAATGCTGAAGTGACAATATCTCTAGATAATAAATCTAGAACTGCGCCTTCTGAATTTAATGAAGAAGAAGAAATTCAAATTAAAAGAAAGATTGAAAAAGATCGAGGATCAGAATATCGAATTAATGGCAAAGAAGTTAGAGCCCGAGATGTTCAAAGACTATTTGCTGATTTATCAACTGGTGCACACTCCCCTTCGCTTATTAGTCAAGGTAGAGTTGGTGCACTAATAAATGCAAAACCAATTGATCGAAGAGCTGTATTAGAAGAAGCTGCAGGCATTTCTGGTCTTCATTCGAGAAGACATGAGGCTGAGTTAAAACTTAAGGCTGCAGAAACAAATTTACAAAGATTAAAAGATATTATGCGACAACTTACATCACAAATATCCAATTTAAAAAAACAAGCTCAGCAAGCAGAAACATATAAAACGATATCTTCTGAAATTAATCGTCTTGAAGGCGTAGTGATGTATCTTAAGTGGTACAATCTAAAAGAATCTTTTGAAAAATCTAATGAAAACTTACAATCAAGTGAGTCTCAGATTCAAAAATATACATTAGAGGTAACGCAAGCTACAACTAACCAGGCTAAAGCAAATGAAAAGATTAAACCTTTACGAGAAAAGGAAATTGAGGCTGCAGCAAAGCTCAATAGAATCAATCTTGAAAGGGAATCCTTGGATCATGAGGAAGAAAGAATAAAAGAGGCAAAAAATAATTTAGAGAGAACAATTCAACAAATTATAGGTGATTTTGAAAGAGAACAATTCCAATTAAAGGATGCTAAAAAAGACCTTGAAATATTAAATGCTAAGAAAAATCATACAGATAATGATCAAGGTATTCATGAGATAGATAATGAAAAAATTGACTCATTAAAGGAAGAGAAGGATCAATTAGAAGCTCAAATTACTGACTTAGAAAAAAATATAGAGCAGTATAATACTATCAAGAATTCAAAAAGAGACGACTGGCAAAGAACAATAGTTTCAAATGAAAATATAATGTCTAAACATTCAACTCTTAAAGAGGTTGAGGGTTATGATGATACTTCAAATTGGACAAAAATATTTACTGAAAAATTTTATGCAAGCCTGACTGAAATATCTCAAAAAGTTTCTGAGGCAGAAGAAATATCTAATAAAGCAAAAATAGCTTACGAAAAAGCTAGCAACGATGCCAAAGATGCAGCAACCTTATCGTTGGAACTAAGGGAGAAATTAAGACAAAAAGATATTGAACAAAAATATAGTGATTGGACATACGAATTTCAAAGACTTACGAAGTCAATTAAATCGTCTAATGAACATATTGAAGAACTTACTTTAAGAAAAAAGAAATCAGAAGAAGAATTAAAAAAAATCTCTAATCGCCCAGAAGAAATTGCTCAAAGAAGAGGACAGTTAATTGAAACCAAAGGGTTTGCTGAGACTGAAAGACAGTTTGCTGCTGATAGACTTGCAGAAGCAGACAATGAATTGAAAAAGATAGAAGGTAGCTTAAGAAGTGCTCAAAACGATCTTGCTAATATTAGAGAGTCAAAAGGAAGAACGGAAGCCACAAAAGAACTTGCTGAATCACGATTGAAAGAGCTTGATGAAGAATCTCAAGAAAAGTTTTATTGTAAACCACAAGATATAATTCAAAAACTTGAAATTACTGATGATTTAGAAGCAATGAGACTTAATATGGATAGAAATGAAGCAAAGTTGGAAAGGCTAAGGCAACAGCGAGAGACGATGGGTGCTGTTAATTTAAGAGCAGATTTAGAAACTAAAGAAATAGACGATGAGCTTGAAAATATGAGCACTGAAAAAAACGAGTTGGATGCTGCTATTAAGAAAATGAGAGAGTCAATTGAAGAACTTAATAAAGAAGGGCGTACTCGATTACTTAAAGCTTTTGATACAGTGAACAATCACTTTCAAGATGTTTTTGTTAAACTATTTAATGGAGGTAAGGCTCATCTAGAGCTAGTTGATGCAGATGATCCTCTTGATGCTGGTCTTGAAATGATGGTGAGTCCTCCAGGAAAAAAACTGCAATCTATGTCTTTACTTTCAGGTGGCGAGCAAGCACTAACTGCTATGTCTTTAATCTTTGCAATTTTTCTAACAAACCCGTCACCAATTTGTGTATTAGATGAAGTAGATGCTCCATTGGATGATGCTAACGTAGAGAGGTTTTGCAATTTGTTAGATGATATTAGCGCCAAAACTCAAACTAAATTCATGATTATTACTCACCATGCTCTTACTATGTCCAGAATGGATAGACTATTTGGAGTCACTATGGCAGAGAGAGGCGTCAGTCAAATAGTATCCGTAGACTTAAAACGTGCTGAGGAAATTGGCGCAGTTGCTTAATGCCAGAAGAAAAAATCAAGATTAAAAATTTAGAGGAAAGAATCGATGCCGCTAAAGATCAAATAGCTGAGAAGATTTCACCAAATATTAAGCCCTCACCACTTGGCCAAGTAATGAAATTAGTGGTAGAAATTGTCGCGGCTATGGCAATTGGTATTGGTATTGGCTTGATTCTTGATAACTATTTTAGCACTAGACCTTTATTTACAATTATCTTCTTTTTGCTTGGAAGTTTAGCCGGAATATTAAATGTTTTTAGGGTTGCAAAATCTATGCAAAATAACTAAAAAATACAAACATGTCTGCTGAAAAAACACCAAATTTAATTGATCCTATTCACCAATTTGTAATAACAACAATTGCACCTATAAAAGTTGGGAACCTAGATATCTCCTTTACAAATTCATCACAATTTATGGTCATAGCAACAATAGCTATCATGTTTTTCTTTATGTTAGGCCTTTCAAAAAGATCAATAATACCAAATAGATTTCAGATTATGTGTGAGCTTTCATATGAGTTTATTGCTGATTTATTGAGGACTAATGTTGGAGACCAAGGAAGAGCTTTTTTTCCTTTTGTATTTTCTCTATTCATGTTTATTTTTTTCTGTAATCTAATTGGATTAATTCCTTACACATTCACGGTCACGAGTCATTTTGCAGTAACATTTGCATTTGCTGGATTAATATTTATAGGTGTTACTGTTCTTGGTTTTGCAAAGAATGGTTTTGGTTATCTAAAAATGTTTTACCCGAGTGGAGTTCCGATATATATGGCTCCAATAATTATACCAATTGAAATAATATCCTATTTATCTAGACCTGTAGCACTTTCAGTGCGGCTTATGGCTAATATGCTTGCTGGACATAGCATTATTAAAATTTTTGCTGGCTTCATTGTGATGATGGGATTCTTTGGTGTTATACCTTTGGCTGGTCTTGTTGCAATCTATGCGCTTGAAACATTCATAGCTTTTTTACAAGCTTATATATTTACAATATTAACATGCATTTATTTAAATGATGCCCTACATCCGCATCATTAAAGATATTAATTAATTATAAAAAACGAAAGGAAGAAAAATGGAAGTAGAAGCAGCAAAATTAATTGGAGCGGGATTGGCAACAATTGGAGTAGCGGGACCTGGTGTTGGACTAGGAACTGTATTTGGAGCATATATTGCGGGTATTTTTAGAAACCCATCGGTTCAACAACAAGCTTTTGGCCAAGTACTGCTTGGATTTGCTTTAGTTGAGGCAATTGCATTATTTGCACTAGTAATAGCGTTTCTAATCTTGTTTGGTTAAAACTAAGCAAATAGATAAATAATTATGAATTACATTAAAGTTTTAATTAGCACCATCTTGACCTTATGGTCTGCAAATTCATTTGCAGCTAGTCAAGGTGGTGGATTACCTCAAATGGATATTGGTAGCTATCCATCTCAGATATTTTGGCTAATTATAACTTTTGGGGCTCTTTATGTATTCATGTGGAAAATTGCTATACCACAACTAAGAACAACAGTAGAAGAGCGAAAAGATAAAGTTTCAATGGATCTAAATGATGCTGAGCAGCTTAAAACTGAAGCTAAATCTATTCTAGAAGAGTATGAAGCTAAAATTACAAATAGTAATTTAGAAGCAGCATCAATCTACACTGATAGTAAAACAGATATAGATAAAAAAATTGAGTTATCTAAAAAAGAAACTGATGAAAAAATAAGAAGCTTAATTGATGAATCTCAATCAGCTCTAGTTAAAAAAGAAAACGATGCGGTAGAAGAAATAGAAGCTAAAACTATTGAGACAATTCAATCAATTGTTGAAAAATTTATTGATGAAAAGGTTGTCGAAGAAGACGCTAGAAAGTATTTAAATTAGGGATATGGAATTTTTTTCACAACCAGCATCATGGACACTAGTTGCATTTACAATATTTGTTGCAATAGCTATATATTTAAAAGCTCCATCAATGATTGGAAAATTACTAGATGAGCAAATTGAAAGAGTTAAAAAAGAACTCAGTGATGCCATAGAGCTTAAAGAAGAAGCTAACGCGTTGCTTGCAGAATATGAGAGAAAAAAAGAAGATGCAGAGAAAGAGGCTGAAATTATTATAGCAAATGCAAAAGAAAGAGCTAAAAATTATGAACAATCAGCTCTTGCTAAAAGCAAAGAAATAATTAAGCGTCAAGAAGCTCAATCAGTTGAAAAAATTAATCAGGCTGAAATACAAGCAATGTCTAGAATACGTAAAAGTATTATTGAGAAATCCATTGATTCAGCTGAAAAGCTTGTATCTGAAAAGATTTCTTCTAAAAAATCTGATCAAATCTTTACTGACAGCCTTAAAGACCTAGATAAATTAAAAATCTAATAAATTTAGATTTAA
>Ga0257110_1001277_pt1 | contig 11894 bp, 9 predicted proteins | sample LP_taG_7_FD_190184 | JGI IMG/M metagenome (GOLD analysis project Ga0257110, IMG submission 190184) | Marine microbial communities from Northeast Subartic Pacific Ocean, Canada - LP_J_2015_P26_10m | ecosystem: Environmental > Aquatic > Marine > Oceanic | place: Canada: Northeast Subartic Pacific... | reverse complement strand
CTAGAGATTAACTCAAAGAGTAAAGACCGCGTTGACAAAAATCAAAGTCAAAATGTTTCAAAACGAATAATTCTAAAAACTAAGTAGACCCTTGAAAACAGTCAAATTTATTAGTTCTGAATGGGCAAGGGAGAGTAAATCGCGGAGAGATTGACTTATATTAATCATTTAACGAAGAGGGGAGTTTATGAAACGAAATAAAATATTACCTAAAAGAAGAGTTACCAACAACTTTCTTTTTAGTAATATCTTGCAATAAACCTGTAAAAACCTCTCAAAGATTTTTTGAGGCTAAGCCTAATACCAACATAACGTAAAAGAGCGCGCCATAAAGGAGCATGGGGTTCCTATCTATCACTCTTATTAGTTTTAGAACTCTAGTGTGAGGACCAACGGTTGCTGTATCTGTTGTTTTTTTAATTTTCATAAACGTAATACGGGTTGATACCAACTTTGGATTAATATTTTAATGAACTAAAGTGCCGCGAAATAAAACGTATAAAAAGCCTAATTAAAATTGTTGTGTAGTCATGGGCTGACAATAAATTTTTTCATCTTCATTTAAATCAATAACCATGCCACCAACAGGGCGCCAACCACTGTCGATATATTTTGACACGTGCTCACAAAGGTTTGCTCGGCTATATCCGGTTGCAATAACATATTTATTGTCCATTTTTTTTCCTTCTATTAGTTTAAATGGTTCAGCTTTAAGTTTTGAAAGGCTATTTTTTAATTCTCTCGTATTGAATTAAACTTTAATAAAGTGCTGAATTAGAGTTTGCACATATGGATGTAGCTGTCATTTGTTATTTGGAAAAGTCAAATATGATCGCTAAATCGCGCAATCTGTATAACTTGGTTGTCGTTTGAGGAAGAGAAGAATGATAACACAGACGATCCAAATTACAAATAAACACAGTAGTTTGTTTTATTTATCGCTTATAGTATAAAAAGTGTATCTTCAAATTAATTCAGAATTTGTAAGATATAATTAGCAAAATTCAAAAAATATGTTATTCTTTGATTACACTAAAAAAGTGTTCAAGCGGATATAGATATTCTCCCAAATCGGTTTATTCGCTAAAGATATAAGAAATGAGCAGTCAGGTATTCTGTCTTGATTGTAAGTTTAGGACAGGACCAGCTATACTCTCCCATATGGCTGGTCCATTTTGTTTGGTATAAATTTTCTAGACTAAACTCGCAGGTTCATTTTACCACGTGAAATCAATTATTTGTTGACTCTTGAACGATCTTTAGCGCTTATAAAGATAATCTTTCTGGGGAGAGATTGAAAAAGCGGGTCCGGTAGGTTTGGGAGGAGCTACCGTTGACCCGTTTTTTATTTGTTCAAATAATGAGTTATATGCTTGTATTACTTTTTAGTGAAACTTAATGCACCTGACGCAAACAGGACGCCAGCAGTAACAAGACAGATGCCAAACAGTTTTGATGAAGAAATAATTTCGTCTAATAAAATTACACCACCAATCAGTGCCAAAATTGGTGTTAGTGCGCCAAAAGCAGCTGTTTGTGCCGCCCCAAGCTTTTTAACCGCATAAGTAAACAACAGCATAGCTAAAATACCTATAATAAAGCTATGTAGAATGACCATGAAAGTTATGTCATATACGGTCGTATTTTCAAAGTTGACGTTACCGAAAGTAATAAGAAAGGGAACAAATATTAAGCTTCCCCAAAACAGTCCGATTACAAGTCCATGGAGCGGTGTGATACCACTTTGCCGGAATATAACGGAATAGATTGCCCACAGTGCAGCTCCAAGAAGAAAAAGGATATTGCCCAACCAAGTTAGGTCTCCAAAATTTGTCTCAAATTGCATGATGCCGATTACGAGGGCGCCAAATAAAATTACGAACAAGCCAAATTTTCTTGAGCGATTTGGTTTTTCACTAGCGATTAAAAAAGCAATTAATGCTGTCCAAAATGGGAGTGTGCCGGGACCTAAAGCTCCTGCGTTTGATGCGGGCGAGTAATAAAGACCGATGGAAAGTACCCAAGGGAATAAAGCGCTAGCACCTAATGCAAAAATTATTTTAGTAATCAAACGGTTTCCAGGTGGCATCACACCAAGCTTGATCATGTATGGTACCATAATAATTGCAGCTGGTATTAGTCTTAGCACTAATATTTCTTCCACTGTAAAATTTGTAGTTACAGCAAAACGAGTTCCGACTAAGAATGCTGCCCAGATTGTTACTGTTACGAGAGCGGCTGCGTAACCGAGGAACTTTCTGTCTGTAACCGAATTTATTCTGGAATTATTTATCAATTCAAAAATTCTTTACTTCTATCGGCATAATCTTTTTCTTTTCTATTATGCTAAATGGTTTCATCGATACGAAATGAATCAAGTACAACTAGTGTATCGCATAATCTCAAATTACTCTTTTATAAGTTTTCAAAATATCACTCTAAATTAAATTATTATGACAAAAGATAAAAATTGAGAATTTTATAAACTTTTCGGTTAAGGCACAGAGTTATTAGAATTAAAAAACATGAGCCTTTTTTCGGTCGTATTTAAAAGATACTTGGCTACCTACTTCCAAATTAAGTGTATCAGGTGAAGCAAATCTGAAAGGGATGTCACTTTTTGAGACAAGTTCTACAACGGTTTCCGTACCAAGACGTTCAACTATTGTAACTTTACCACTTATTGCTCCATCATCTTTAATTTTTAAGTCTTGAGGTCTTATTCCAACCTGCACTGTCTCACCGGGCCTTTTTTCAGTTGAAACAAGTCTAATATGATTTGAGGTATGGCCATCAAACTCTACTTTAGCGCTTGTTTCAGGACTATTTACCTCAACAAGTTTACCTTCGAAAAAATTCATCTTTGGAGATCCTAGAAAGCCTGCTACGAATTTATTTTTGGGATAATTAAATAACTCCATTGGTGCGCCCACTTGCATAACTTCTCCATCTTTTAATACGACGATTTTATCTGCCAGTGTCATTGCTTCCACTTGATCGTGGGTAACGTAAACGGTTGTCGCTCCTAATTGACGATGTAATTTGGCTATTTCCACCCGAGTATCATGCCGAAGGGCTGCATCTAAATTTGAAAGAGGTTCATCAAATAAGAACACTTCAGGGTTCCTTACTATTGCACGACCGATTGCAACGCGTTGGCGTTGACCACCAGACAGTGCTGCTGGACGTCGGTCTAGTAGATGTTCCATCTGTAAAATTTTTGCTGCTTCTTCAACAGTCTCTTTAATCTCACTTTTTGGCATCTTTTGTAACTCAAGAGAAAAAGCCATATTCTGAAATACGCTCATATGCGGATATAATGCATATGACTGGAAAACCATTGCAATACCTCGTTCTGCTGGAGGTAGATTCATTACTTCCTTGTTTGCAATTATGATCTCACCACTACTTAACTTTTCCAGTCCAGAAATTAATCTAAGCAGTGTAGATTTTCCACATCCAGAGGGCCCCACAAACACGACGAATTCACCCTTATTTATTTCTAGTTCTACGTCACGGATAACTTTTGTATTTCCGAAAGCCTTGTTGACGCCCTTTAACTCTACATGTGCCATTTAAATCTCCTGAAAGGATGCAGTTAACGCGTCAAAATCGAAATGACAGCGAAGGGTTTGGTCATCACTCTGACGGTCAAAACTTATTTCCTTGTGATCGCCCATTATATTTAACATGCAATTCGCCGTCATCATTGCTGACTGCTTTTTACGCCATTTTAAAAATTTAGATAATTCATTATAAATTGACTTTGGATCCGAGGCACTATCGATTGCTGCTCGATTTAAATGCTTATCGGCAATTGGTAACCAGGTTTTATTTGCTTTAGAAAACCCTCCATTCGGCAATTTCTTATTCCATACCATCGGCGTCCGACATGTGTCTCTGCCAAGAAAGGTAGGTGCAAATTCTATACCCCATGGATCTTGCATCTTCTCTTTTGGTATATCTCTAACATCCTCAAGGCCTAGCTCTTCTCCCTGATAGATACAACTCGAACCTATAATGCTGATTTGGAGCTTTAATAATAGAATTTGCATTCTATCACTATCTTTTACACTCACACCTAACGCTTCTAATTGCCGTGTTGCCACGCGTGGTACATCGTGATTTGAAAATGCAAACGAAAGTCTTCCTGTATTATTGAAAATTTGTGCAGCCTTTAAAATGGCTTCTCTTATTTCGGTAACCGTCAAACCAGCCCATTCGAGTAAATCAAAATTGTATGTTGCATGTAATCTTCCAGGGTTTGTAAAATTCTCACTTACACTCATCGCAGTGTCATTATCGCCGTCCACTTCTCCCATCAAAAACCGATCATTTGGATATGAATCTGCAATCTTCCTATATGAAGTGCAAAATTCCTGGATTGCAGGTTGGTTTAATTGTGCAGCGTCGTGTAGTTGCCGAAAAAATGGTTGTTGATCCTGAGGCAGTGGGCCTAGTTTAAAATTTGAATTTGGAGGATTATCTTTATAATGAACAGAATTTGCATTTATTGTATGGACTGCATCCAAACGAAAGCCATCGACACCTTTATCAAACCAAAATTTTGCTATTTTGTTAAACTCTTCAATAACTGCTGGGTTTCCATAATTTAAGTTAGGCTGTTCTGGTAGAAAATTATGTAAGTAATACTGTTGTCTCCTGGGTTCCCATGTCCAAGCTTGTCCACCAAAGAAAGATAGCCAGTTTGTAGGGGCGCTGCCATCTTCCTTAGGCTCTACCCAATGAAACCAGTCGGCTTTTGGATTTAACTTGGAAGATCTGCTTTCAATGAACCATTGGTGTTCGCTGGAGCAATGAGCCGGAACGATGTCTAACATGACCCTTAATTTTGAATCATGAGCCAAAGTTATCAGTGCGTCAAAATCTTTGAGTGTTCCGTATTCGGGATTGATATCATAATAATCTGATACGTCGTAACCAAAATCTTTTTGTGGCGATTTAAAAAATGGACTAATCCAAATAGCGTCTACCCCAAGCTTAGATAGGTAGTTCAATCGCGTGGTTATTCCCTTTAAGTCTCCGATGCCATCATCGTTTGAGTCTTGAAAAGATCTTGGATATATTTGATATATCACTGCATTTTCCCACCACTTCAATGAAGACATTTTTCAGCCTCCTTTAACTGATCCGGCAAGCAAACCCCGAATAAAATATTTTTGCATGGCTAGGAATACAATCACCGGTACCACCATTGATATTACTGCTGATGCGTTCAGAAGATGAAGTTGATCCCCAAAGGTTCCTAGTTGCCTTTCCAGCAGAATTGGAAAAACAATATCATCGGTCGTACTTGGCCCGACAAACATTGCAACCAGTAAATCGTTCCAGATCCAAAGGAACTGAAATATACTAAATGATGCAAGCGCCGGCACAGATAGAGGAATAACTACTTTTACAAATATTTGCATATGATTAGCACCATCGATTTTAGCACTCTCAAGCAATTCGCGGGGCAAGCCTACTATGTAGTTTCGTAAAAGGAATATCGCTAATGGAAGACCGAAACCTGTGTGGGTAAGCCATAAGCCAGCAAATGATTTGGTTGGAAACTCGCATGTGTTCGTAATTTCACAGTCAGTCATCCACTGTTTTAATGAAGTTGCCCATGTGGCCAAACCATTAAATCCTTGAAGAATAGGAAGAAATGCTAATTGCGTAGGTACGACCATTAAAGACACAACAATAATAAACAACCAGTCCCGCCCAGGGAATTGCATCCAAGAAAAAGCATATGCAGCAAATGCAGCTACTGTTATTGGAATTATTGTTGCTGGCACGACCACAATAAATGAAGATATTAGTGCATTCGGTACGTCTTTATTATCTAGAAGTACCTCAAAATATGCTTCGGCACCAAATACAGGATCTTGATTGATAAATACGTCAAGATTTTTTGGTTTTGGAGCGACTTCTTCTGGGAATGACCAAGTAAAATCGCCATTAGCTTTAAAAACGAATTCACCATCTCGAACACTCATAACTTCGCCTGCAGGAACAAGCTTTCTGAGTAACTTGGTCTTGCCGGGCTTGTCGGGATCTGGAACCCGCCCTTTAAACATTATTGAGTTTATTTCTCCCGATATTTCGAACCAGTCTTCGTCCATATTTATACGGTCAAAAATATTACCACTCATTTCTGTGATTTTAACTTTTTGGCCTTTGTCATGGGTACTAAATCGGTGGCCCAGCTCCGTTGGGGTGAACGCAGTCCAAAAGCCAGAAGTTTTAGACGCTACTTCAGATCTAAACGAAGTGGTTATAAGGGCAATGAATGGGACTACCCAAATTACTAGAATTATTGCAAGTATGATATGGGCAAGCGAGCGACTATACATGATTGATTGAATCCTTAATGTCCCAATTGTTTTTGTTCGCGGCGTATTCGCCATCCAAGGAAAACCATGTGAGGAATGACCGTCAACATGAGCATAATTGCAATTGAGGCAAATAAATTATCGACATTGTTCCCCCCAATAGACCACGTATTCATTGCGGCTTCCATCATAGTAGCCAGTAAAAGTTTATCATCATCATTGGCCGATAAGGCATATGGAATGTCAAAAACTTTCAATACATCTGTTACCAGGTATGTCCAAACGACAACTACCGTTGAAAATATTTGTGGTAGTTTTACCCTAAAAAAAAGCTGTCTGGGATTTGCTCCGTCGATAATTGCTGCTTCCACGGTCTCTTGCGGTACACCCCGAAGAGCGGCAGAGAAAATTACCATAGCAAAGCCAGTTTTAATCCAGACCATAATCCACATTAGGTAGAAGTTTCCCCAAAACTTTAGATTATATAAAGGTTCATTATACTCGGGAGTGTGTCCCAGAAGGGCTTTAAGTAGGCCTATTTGATAAGATGGTGTTACGCCATTAATTGCCTCTTGAGGTTCAATACCACCTCCGGCAAAAATATTTCTCCATATAACGGCTGCCCCAACAAACGAGATAGCTAAAGGAACAAATATAAATGTCTTTGCAACGACGCCCCAACTTACAGAGTCTGCTAGGACAGCAATTAGCAAGCCAAAAACTATGCAAAGTGATGGTACAAGGATCAGCCACATCAAACTATTCCTCATCGCCAGCCTGAACTGAAGGTAACCCAAAGCGTCGGAGTCCCAAAGAAAGGAATAGTTACTAAATGATGCTGTGCCACCAGGTTCCGTAAAAGAAATTTTCAATGTTGTAAGTGCAGGGATTAGTAAAAAAAGTAGAAGCAGTACCAGAGCAGGTCCAACAAATATCCACGGTTGTATGGCTTCAATAACTATAGATCTTCTAGCTATTGATTTACTCGATCTAATTTTAGCTAACCCAAAATTCAGCCAATTGGATATCCAATAGTATAGAAACGAAATAAATAGTGCTATAACCACAGAGCGTAAAGCAAATCCAACCTTTGCAAATCTGAGCTCTGTTACGAAAGTTGAAACAGACCATTCGTATTTATTATGGAGCCACAGACCAAAACTCGCAAAAGCGTCGTCTATAGGAGCAGATAGTGAAAAAATAAAAACAGCAGTTATGGGTAGCAAACACATAATGGTTAATATGATAGCCAAGCTGTTGCTAAAAATTATAGACTGGATTGAACGCATATATGTAGTTTACCTAAGATCAATATAATAAGAGCACAGGTTTACCCCGTGCTCTTATAGATCATATCGTTGCTATTATTATTTTATAGCGTCCCAAGCTGATTGAATATTGTCAGCCGTTTTATTCGCATCTTGACCATTTGCAAAAGCTGTCATTTCACTCCAGAAAGCGCCAGCTCCTATTGCGCCGGGCATTAAATCAGAAGCATCAAAGCGGAAAGTAGTAGCATTTGCCAATATTTGGCCCTGCTTTCGTAGAAGCGGTGTTGCATATGCTGATAAGTCAGCGCCTTTATGGGCAGTTAGGAATACACCTTGCTGCATCCAAGCTTCATGAGCAGATGCTTCTTGTAGATACTTGAAGAACCCTCGAGTTGCAGGGGAGTCTTTAGCCATCGTATAAAGAGTTCCCGCGCCGAGTACTGGGTTACCCAAATTCCCTGATGCAAATGGTGGGAAGTAAAAAGCGTCAGCCTCACCACGTGCAACCTCTTCACCTTTGTCCGGGAAAAATCCGGTAATGAAGGACGCTTGACGATGCATCATACAGCTTGGTGGAGATGTAAATAAACCTTTTGGTGCATCACCAAATGATGTAGTGGCAACTGATGCTGCCCCACCGGCGACGTAATCATCGTTTCGAGAGAATTTACCGTACAGTTCCATTGCATTAATTACTTCAGGACTGTTAAAGGCAAGGTCATTTGAAACCCAACGGTCATAGTTTTCTGCAGATGTTGTACGCAACATTATGTCTTCCATCCAGTCAGTTGCAGTCCATCCAGTGGCATTACCTGACTCTACACCAATACACCAAGGCGTATTGCCGTCTGCAACCATCTGGTCTGAAAGCTCGATTAGCCCTTCCATGGTTGTTGGTATTTCATAACCATTATCTTCAAATTGCTCTGGGGAATACCAAACCAAGGATTTTAGATCCATTTTATAGGCGAACCCATAGAAATGATCATTTCCGTTCGCATCTGCATAGGTGCCTAGGTCAACCCATGAAGAGCCGGCTCCATAGTTGTTATTCATCCATTCTGCAGCATCATCACCAATTGGAATTAGGTGACCTTCAGCTGCCATATCTGCAGCAAGACCTGGCTGTGGAAATATTGCTATGTTCGGTGGATTGTTTGATCGCATGTCGGCAACAACTAAAGCTGCAAAATCTCGTGATCCTGAATATTGAATTTTTGCTCCAGTAGCCTTTTCAAAGCAACTAACGGTGTTCAAAAACATTTCTTGGTCTGTTCCCAGTAGTGAGCCCTGAACTGTTATGACTTCACCAGGAAAACTTCCCATATCGCCCAGTTTTGTAGGCGTTGCACAAACATCAGCATGACCATCAGCATGAGAAATGCTTCCGAATGTACAAGTAGCAGCGACTATTGCTGCCGTAATTGTTAATTTTGTATTTATAACCATAAATTCCCTCCCAAGGATAATAATTTTGTCTTTGTCTGTAAATTTAACAAACAATTTGGCTAAGAATTAGCAAATAATTGCTGATGAGAACGCTAACATTTGAGTTTTAGTACTGCAAGTGTCATTTTCGGACCATGATACCTATTATAAACAAATGCTTTTATAGCAGATAAAATGAGATTTTAATCTGTATATTGCTTCCAGTTTTATATGCCAAGCTTCAATCTAGGTATTGTCCCTTGAGGTAGACCAACGGATCGCCAGTATTAACAGTGAAATTATTTACATGCCCTAGAAATATGGTGTGATCACCGCCATCGTAATTGGCATGAAATGAACACTCAAATAATGCTAAACACTTGTTGAGAATTGGAACCCCATGGGAGTTATATTTCCACTCTACTTCTTCAAAACCTTCGTTCGGTTTTGCAAATTTAAAGCATAAATCGATTTGCTGTTTTTTCAGAATATGAATTGCAAAATGATCTGCATTAGCGAAGTAATCGTGTCGTTTTGAATTTTTCGAAGCAGACCACAGTATTAATGGTGGGTCTAATGAAACACTTGTGAAGCTGTTGGCAGTAATCCCTACCGGTCCTTCTTTAGAACCACAAGTCACGATAGTGACACCTGTTGCAAACTGACTTAGTGCTTTTTTATAATTATCGATATCGATTGAAACAGTCAAAGTCAGTTAGCTCCGTCGACCAAATCAATTACAATGTTTTAAACTGAATTGTGTCTGGTAAAGAAAATTTCCAGTGGGTAAGTTAACCGTGAAATTCCATAACGATATGCAATACTGTCGTCAACTAATAAAAGACCGCAACATGAGTAATCTCGATTTGATTTATGATTCAAATACCAAGTTTGCATTTATGATAAAAACCAGCTGTGGATTTTGAAAAGGTGTCGGTGATATTTATTTTGCGTTAAATATTTTAAAGATGGGTAAGACATATCAGCAAGTCGATTTAGAATGACTTTTAGTTAACTTGAATTTAAGAGAAGGGCTTTAAGCGATTAGTTTAACGGTTTAAAGGTATTATCATGGAATTGGTTCATACACCAACTGGCGATGACGCCTTTCAGATTGCAAAGCGATTAGTTAGAGAAACCATTCCGAAAAGAAAAAAGATTATCACTGCATCTGTTCTATGTATGGTGGGAGTGTCTGTCTTTACCGCCGCGCTTGCTTATACTACCAAATTGATTGTTAATGATGTTTTTGTCGCTAAAGATGCTAGCGCGGCGATTGAAGTAGCAATAATCGTTATTTTTGTTTCATTCTCTAAAAGTCTATTTCATTATGGTAATGCAGTTCTTCAGAATGTTCTTAACCGATCAATTTCCAGCTCTTACCAAAAAGAAACTTTTGAAAACACTCTGAGAAGAGAAATTAGTTTTTTTAATGGAAAACATGCTTCTGATCACATGGCGCAGATAAGGTTATATGGTATGGCTGCAGGTCAAGCTGTTACTGTAATTTGCTCAAGATTTTTAACCGAGGTGCTTACTCTTATAGCGCTGTTTTTTGTTATGTTTCTTCAAGATGCTCTTATGACGTTTTACTCAATATTGATAATTCCAGTGATTTTTGGGTTGGTTTCTTTCCTCTCTCGTAAAATCAGAAAGGTGGCTAAAGAGGAGGCTGATCTATCTGGTCAATACTTTGCTGCAGGTTCAGAGGCTCTCGCAGGTGTCAGGACTGTAAAAAGTTATAACCTAGAAAATAAATCAATAGAAAAGTTTAATTCGTCAGTGGATGCTTTAGAAGATAGGATCTTTGGGATCAGTAAGGTAACTGCTGCTACCCATCCAATAATGGAGTTTCTGGGTGGTTTGGTACTTGGCATATTCGTAATTTATGCGGCCTGGCAGACAATTAATTATGGTAAAACGCCAGGTGAATTTACAGCTTTCATAACTGCTTTCCTTTTAGCTTATCAGCCGGCGGCGAAGATTTCCAAACTTTGGGTTGAATTGCAGAAATCTCTAACTCAATCTTTTTTTATGTTCCTTTTAATAGATGCGAAACCAAAGGCTTTAGGATTGGGGAGTAAATCATTAAAAGAGATTGGAGGAAGTGTAACTTTTTCAGATGTTTCGTTCGGTTATGAAAATGATGACGTTTCAATTAATAAGGTGAGTTTTAATTTAAGTCCTGGAGAAAAAGTTGCGATTGTCGGAAAGTCAGGAGCTGGTAAATCAACTTTAATAGATTTGATTCTTGGCTTTTACAGACCGGATAAGGGAAAAATTGAAATTGGATCAATAGATATTTCGTCAATCTTACCAATGGATCTTAAAAGCCATATTGCCTTTATCAGTCAGGACGTTTTTCTATTTGATGATACAATTGAAGAAAATATAAAAGATGGTTTTTCCGATGCTTCCAAAGCAGAAATCAACATTGCAGTAAAGAATGCACAAGTTGACAGTTTTGTGGCAGACTTTCCTTTAGGGCTGCAGACAATAGTGGGTGCTAATGGTTCGAATTTATCAGGTGGTCAAAAACAGCGGGTCGCAATTGCACGCGGTCTACTTAAAAAAGCAACCATATATATATTTGATGAAGCAACGAGTGCCTTAGACTTGGAAAACGAGCGTGAAATTTTGACTGCCCTGTTGAAAACGCTTGAAAATCAGACTGTAATATTTGTGTCTCATAGACCAGCGTTGTTTGATTACGTTGACAAAGTTTTAATGCTGGAAAAAGGCAGAGTAGTGGGCTTTGATCAACCAAGTAAAATAGACAAAACATCGACCGAGTTTCGTGACCTGTTTGGCGTTCTTGAATAACTCCAGAAAAAAAAGCTCCTACAACAATATAATA
>Ga0257110_1001275_pt1 | contig 11906 bp, 9 predicted proteins | sample LP_taG_7_FD_190184 | JGI IMG/M metagenome (GOLD analysis project Ga0257110, IMG submission 190184) | Marine microbial communities from Northeast Subartic Pacific Ocean, Canada - LP_J_2015_P26_10m | ecosystem: Environmental > Aquatic > Marine > Oceanic | place: Canada: Northeast Subartic Pacific... | reverse complement strand
GCAAGACTTAGATGCACGATGGGAAAATCATGAAGTACATGCGCACAATCGACTTTTGTCGTCGATTGTCCTGTCGGACAAGGAACGTGAAGACGTCGCCAAAGCCCATACAGAGCGACTTGCTTATGCCACCAGAAAATCAGCTTTCATCATGCCACTGAAAGGCTGTCATGAGTGGGATCGTGAAGGCGCACCACTACATAACCCCAGTGGGCTCCAAGCATTTGCAGAGGCCTTAAAAGTTTCGATGCCTGACAAAACTACACTTTACGAAATCAACGGCCATATCAACGATGCTGCTTTCTCCAATAAAGTTCTGGCAGTGTTCGACGAGTGGTTTGGTGTTTGACTTACACGCAACCAGTAAAAAATTTATTTATTTTTATAGCACTTAATTTTCGTTACGAACTGAAAGTTGCGAGGTTTCAAATAACCATTCTACGTTATTGTCTTTTAGTGTCGTAGGGTAATCACCTGTAAAACAATGATCGGTAAATGCTGGATTGGTGTCATCTCTACCCTGTTTATGCCCCATAGCTCTGTACAATCCATCGACTGACAAAAAAGATAAACTATCCGCCCCAATATGTGCTGTCATTTCTTTTTCTGATTTAAATGACGCTAATAATTGCGATTTGTCTGGTGTATCAATTCCGTAGAAGTCTGGGTATTTTATCGGTGGAGAGGCTATTTTCATATGCACTTCTCGAGCGCCAGCCTGCCGCATCAATTCTACTATTTTTATTGATGTTGTGCCGCGAACAATCGAGTCGTCTATTAGCACTACCCTTTTACCATTCACCACATCTCTATTTATATTGTGCTTGAGCTTAACACCAAAATCACGCGTTGATTGCTGTGGTTCAATAAACGTTCGACCAACATAATGATTTCTTATAATTCCTAATTCGAAGGGCAACCCCGCTGCCTCAGCATAACCTAAAGCAGCTGGAACTCCACTATCAGGCACCGGTACTACAACATCAGCAGAGCAAGGTGATTCCGAAGCTAATTCTTGTCCAAAATTTTTCCGACATTTATAAATACTTTTCTCTCCAAAAACGCTGTCCGGTCTTGCAAAATATATGTATTCGAAAATACAGGGGCGCTTTTGCCTATTGGGAAAGGGTCTTATACTTTCTATTTCTCCACCAGAAATCACTACCACCTCTCCGTTTTCGACCTCCCTTACGAACTGAGCGCCAATAATATCTAATGCACATGTTTCTGATGATAAAATGAACTGGTTTTCTAGCTTACCAATTAATAGTGGGCGTATACCTAAAGGGTCTCTGGCACCTATCAATTTACCATCTGTCAAAGCAACTAAAGCGAAAGCACCTTCAATTTGGCTCAAAGCATCAACAAAACGATCTATTACGCCGTCATTCCTGGACCGAGCTATCAGTTGTAGGAATACTTCTGTATCTGACGTAGATTGAAAAATTGCTCCGCTCTTTACCAATTCGTTTCTCAAGGTCAGAGCATTTGTAAAATTTCCATTATGCGCAATTGCAAATCCGCCCACGGAAAGATCCGCAAACAAAGGTTGAACATTTCTCAGGGCGGGTTCTCCAGTTGTCGAATATCTTACGTGGCCCATGGCCAGCTGACCCTGCATTCTTTCCATTGTTGTTTTTTTTGTGAAGTGATCACTAACTAGACCAATGCGGCGTTCTGAATGAAAATGTTTTCCATCATAACTGACTATACCTGCGGCTTCCTGACCACGGTGTTGTAAAGCGTGAAGTCCTAGCGCCGTTACGGCTGCGGCTTCTGCATGCCCTGCAATTCCAAAAACACCACACTCTTCACGCAATTTGTCGTCAGATTCGTCCCAAAGAAACATTATGCGCTCCGTAAGCTAAGTCATAAGGAAAAGATTTTCGATATATTAACACTAGTCATGACATTACACTTATTACAAGTAACATCATTACATTAATTTATACGCATTAAGACTGTGGAGGTGTTAAAACTCAGCATAATTTTATAATTTTGTTGTAGCAGATCAAGTGCTTGAAAATCCGATGGTATAATAAAGTATTAAATAGCCCTACTTTATATTTAAATTTCAAGAGTATTCAGAAAATATCTATTAACTCAGAGTGTTTAATTTTAGCTGATTGCTATTGTAGTGTAATATTTCAATCAATATGGTAACTATAATATTAGGGTTTTGTATAAGCCCATTTTTCAATAAAAATAAGTAGATATCATGGAAATTTTATCAAAAAATAGTTGTTGGGGTGGAACGCAAGGCGTGTATCGTCATGTGTCTAAGGTGTGCCAATGTGATATGACCTTTGCAGTTTTCTTGCCAGAAGAAGCTTTATTGGAACCCGTTCCTGTTTTATGGTTCCTTTCTGGTCTCACCTGTACGCACGAAAACGCAATGGTAAAGGCGGGAGCACAGGCTTGGGCGGCAGAGGCTGGAATAGCACTTGTTTTTCCGGATACTTCACCGCGCGGTGAAGGTGTCGGAGATGATGATGCCTTTGATCTAGGCCAAGGTGCTGGATTTTACGTTAATGCAACCCAAAGCCCATGGAAACAACATTTCCAAATGTGGGACTATATTAGCGCTGAATTGCCTTCGCTAATTGCGGAAAATTTCAATATCGACATGACGCGTCAATCCATCACTGGACATTCGATGGGTGGGCATGGTGCACTGACGCTGGCCTTAAGCAATCCAGGTCACTTTGTATCAGTTTCAGCCTTTGCACCAATTTGTAATCCAATGAAATCTGATTGGGGACGTAAACAATTTGAAGCATATTTGGGGAATGACCACTCAGCATGGGAGAAACATGACGCAACAGTCTTAATGCGCTCAAACGGAACTAAATGCCCAGTTTTGATCGATACTGGAACTGATGACCAATTCTATGATCTACTTGGTACATCAGCATTTGCATCAGCTGTTGCAGACCAAAAAGCCGAGGCATCTATTCGGTTACAAAAGGGGTACGATCACAGCTACTTTTTTATATCCACATTTATGCCAGAACATATTGAGTTTCATGCGAACGCACTCGCTCACAAATACGACAGCATGATTTAATACTTAATATATTCGTGACTATGAGAAAACGTTATTAAACATATCAAGCAAGATGTTAGGCATCGGTCAAAATTCAACAACCGCACGAATTGACTCACCTGCATGCATCAATTCAAATCCCTTATTGATTTCGTCTAAGCTTAACTTGTGTGTAATCATAGGATCTATTTCAATAGTTCCGTCCATGTACCAATCGACAAATTTTGGTACATCTGTACGACCTTTCGCTCCACCAAAAGCTGTGCCTTTCCAAATTCGTCCCGTTACCAGTTGAAACGGACGTGTTGAAATTTCTGCACCAGCAGGTGCAACACCAATAATCACAGAAACACCCCAACCTCGGTGAGAACACTCCAATGCATCACGCATAACTTTTACATTACCAGTTGCGTCAAACGAATAGTCTACGCCACCGAATGCATCCTCTTCTGTCTTTGTAATATCGACTACAGCCTGAGTAACGCTTTTCTCACCCAGCTTTGATGGATTAATAAAGTCAGTCATTCCAAATTTTGCTGCCATTTCAGCCTTTGTCTCATTCAAGTCTACGCCAATTATTTTACTGGCTCCCGCCATCCGAAGGCCTTGAATGACATTGAGGCCTATACCACCTAACCCAAACACTGCAGCAGTTGCGTTTTCTTCGACACCGGCAGTATTTATAACGGCTCCAATGCCAGTCGTCACACCACATCCGATGTAACAAATTTTATCAAATGGAGCATCATCACGTACCTTTGCTAGCGCAATTTCAGGCATCACAGTATGATTGGCAAATGTCGAACAACCCATGTAGTGATAGATTGGTGTTCCATCTAACATAGAAAAACGCGTTGTTCCATCTGGCATTAACCCTTGGCCCTGCGTTCCCCTAATTGCGGTACACAGGTTCGTTTTACCTGATTTACATGAATAGCAGCTACCACACTCAGGCGTGTAAAGCGGGATAACGTGATCTCCAGGCTTTAAAGTGGTCACTCCGTTGCCAACCTCTAATACTATGCCTGCACCCTCATGCCCTAAAATGGCAGGAAAAATTCCTTCTGGGTCGTCACCAGATCGAGTGAACTCATCGGTATGACAAATGCCTGTAGCTTTTATCTCAACTAAAACTTCACCATCTTTCGGTCCGTCTAAGTTCACATCCATTACTTGAAGTGCTTCACCTGCCGCTAAAGCAACTGCTGCCCGTGTACGCATAATAACTCTCCCAAAATAGTTCTTGATCGAAATCGTGATTCGGTCTCATGTTAAAGATAACAGTATCACCTTTTGGTCTGATCCGAAATTAGGGATATGCGGATTTTGATTAGGAAGTTGATGTTGGTAAAGTGTTGGCGCTGCTCACTCAATAAGGCGTCCTATAAGGATTAAAGATAAAAGATTGGCATCATTCCTAAATATTTAGCTAAAAAAGTCAGTGGTGCCGTCCAATTGTGCAATGTGGCTGAGTTGTAAGTAATCGCAGCGGCAGTGTAAAAAAACCTGTTACAGGGGAAATTAGGGAGGAAAATATGAATAAACCAATGAAACCAGATCCCACTTTTCACGCATCGCCTATACTGGCTATGCGGGCACCAGTGGAAAATTTTGCATTTACAATTATGCTTGGCAAAGACACATCACATCATGATGGTCTAGCAGTAATTGACTTAAGAAAAGATTCTAAAACCTATGGTGAAATTGTTCATCAAGTAATAGCTCCAACAACTGGAGATGAATTTCATCACTTTGGATGGAATGCCTGCTCCTCATCGTTATATCCACTTTCTGGACATGCTTTTCTGGAACGACGCTATCTGATCGTACCAGGAATAAGATCAAGCCGGATCTATATCTTTGATGTCAAAGATCCACTAAACGCGACAATTCATAAAGTTATAGAGCCGGAGGAAGTATTCGAAAAAACTGGTTACTCAAGACCGCACACGATACACTGTGGCCCAGAAGGTATCTATGTCTCCACACTTGGTGGATCGGGGGAAGACGGAACTGAATCGCCTCCAGGCATCTTCATAATGGACTGTGAAACTTTTGAAATAAATGGTATCTATGAGCTAGACCGTGGCGAGCAAGATAAACATTACGACTTCTGGTGGAACCTACCACAAGATTACATGGTAAGTTCAGAGTGGGGACTTCCCCCACAATTTGAAAATGGCGTGGTACCAGGAGACTTAGTAGGTGGTAAATATGGACACAAAATCCATTTTTGGGATCTGAGAGCCCGTAAGAACATCCAAACGATTGATTTGGGTGAAAATTACCAAATGGCTCTTGAAATCAGACCTGCACACGACCCAACGAAATCTTATGGCTTCTGTGGTGTGGTTGCTGATAATACCAACTTACAAGGTGCAGTCTTTACTTGGTGGCGTGACGATGACGGCAAATGGCAAGCGAAGAAAGTCATTACGATTGACCCAAGACCAGAAGATCCTGAAAATCTTCCAGAATTAATAAAAGGTTTTGGTGCAGTACCAGTATTAGTTACAGATATCGATCTCAGCCTTGATGATAAATATCTCTACGTTGCGTGCTGGGGGATTGGGGAAATGCACCAATATGATGTTTCAGATCCATTCAACCCTGTTCTGGCAGGAAAAGTTGAGTTGGGTGGCATTGCCAAAGAAACAAAACACCCAAATGGTAAAGATTTTGTCTATGGACCACAGATGGTTGAAGTCAGCCGAGATGGTAAACGTGTCTATTGGACTAACTCTCTTTATTCGACTTGGGATGATCAATTCTATCCTCACCAAGAGGGCGGGCAAATGGTCATGGCAAATGTAGGTGAAGATGGCGGTATGACTTTGGATCCAGACTTCTATGTCAATTTTCCTGAAAACATGCGTGCCCACCAAATACGATTAGAAGGTGGGGACTGCTCTACAGATAGCTTCTGTTATCCATCAGTTTAGGGAGTGGAAACTACTTCATTGGCGGCCCTTTGGTGGGCCGTCATCTTTTCAGGTGCTTATCATGGACTAAATCCCGGTATGGGTTGGCCGCTTGCTGTGTCTGCTGCGCTCATGGAGCGCAAAGCTACAGCTATGCCGAAAGCGTTATTACTATTAACTACAGGACACTTGTTGGCGATGATCGCGATTTTATTGCCATTTTCCTTGATGATTTGGCTAGTAGAAAAAGAATATGAGATAAGGTTAGTTGCTAGTTTTATAGTAATAGGCATGGGTATCTATTTGCTCATCAACTCGAAACACCCAAGATACCTAGCCCGTATTCATCCAGCAAAACTAGGTTTATGGTCATTTCTATCCGCCATCGCACATGGCGCTGCACTCATGCTGGTTCCAATTTATCTAGGGATTTGCCAGATTTCAGAAGATACTAGTAGTATCGAGGATTCTGGACATCTTGCAGTCCAAAATTTAATGTCAAATGATTTACTAACTGCGCTGGGTGTATCTCTACTGCATACGATTTCGATGGGCCTTACAGGCGCATTGCTGGCAGTATTCGTTTATTTTTGGCTTGGACTTAAATTTATATCAAAAGCGTGGTTTAATTTAGACAAAATTTGGGCATCCAGTCTTATACTTGTCGGAGCATTTGGACTTTATCTTACTGGCACCCACTAGCTAAACTAACCTTTTTACTGCGTCCATTTAAATAAGCCCTGGTCACACAGATCACACACACTTTGACTGCTCTAACCAAATTAATTCCATATCTTAAATCTATATTTATTACAGGCTCCTTATAGTGCCCTGTGCCAACCTGATCATAGATCTTTTTCGTATGCTATGCACCTTTACCGAGCGTCCCCTAATTGCTTTAAGTGAGATAGTGGAAGGGACAGCTCATTCTTGATTTCTTTGAGGGAAATTTTTGTAGACATTGCAGTGAAATCAATCTCACTTATTAGTTTTTGCTGCAAAATGTCATATGCTTCCATTGATGGGCAAATTATTTTTAACTGATAATCTGCTCCCTCACCAGTTAGCCTATGTGCCTCAGTTATTTCTGGAAATCTTTCAATAATTTTTGAGAATTCTTTAACCCAATCCAGAGAATGTCTACCCACACTTATCGATAGAAAAACAACTATTGGAAGATTTATAGCATTCCTATTGAAGAGTATTTTTTTACCTAAAATAATCTTTTCCTCTTCCATTCGTTGCAAGCGATTCCAGCAGGCAGTTTTGGATATCCCAACGCTCTTAGAAAGTTCCAAGAGTGATAATTCAGCATTTTCTTGCATCCTTTCTATTAATTTAATATTTGTGCTATCCATTCTCAAATATCCTACAATTATGAACTTTGTTCTATTTAAAGCCTTTTTTTAAAAATAAAAAGAACATTGTTCAATAATAATCCCTTTTTTTGTTGATTGTATTCATATCTTTGTTAGGCACAGAAAAAATAATTTAAAAGGACAACGCACATGGCAACTGGATCTAACAATATAGAAACTCTAATGTTACACGCAGGAAGTCATCGACGTGATTTGACAACAAATTCCGTAGCGGTGCCAATATACCAAACTACAAGCTACGAATTTGATAGTGCTGAGCACGCGGGAAAGCTGTTTGCACTCCAAGAACTAGGAAATATTTATACACGCATCACGAACCCAACCACTCAAGTCTTAGAGGAAAGGATTGCTGCTCTCGAGGGTGGTGCAGCGGCTGTCGGGGTTGCTTCCGGCTCTTCTGCAGTAAGTTTAGCAATCCAAAATGTAGCTTCAGCTGGCGATAACATTATTTCCTCCCCACATCTTTATGGAGGCACGTACAATTTATTTGTAAACACTCTGCCAAAGATGGGTATTGAAGTTCGGTTTGCTGACCCAAAAAATCCAGATAGCTTTGGTGATTTAAGTGATGACAAAACACGGGCGTATTTTGGCGAAACACTTCCTAATCCAAAGCTTGTTCCATTTCCCATCTCTGAAGTTGCAGAAATTGGTAGAAAAAGGGGTATTCCCCTTCTTGTTGATAATACTGCGGCTCCAATAACATGTCGTCCATTTGATCACGGCGCTGCAGTAGTCATCCATTCACTAACAAAGTTTATTGGAGGTCATGGCACATCCATTGGTGGCATAATTGTTGATGGCGGCAACTTTAGTTGGTTGGAAAACCCAGATCAACAACCAAACTTTAACTTGCCTGACGGCAGTTATCATGGTGCAGTTTGGGCCTCGTTAGTTCCTGAAGCGCTAGGTGCTCCCATTGCATTTGCCATAAGAGCCCGCGTGGTTCTATTACGTGACATTGGACCAGCACTATCACCATTTAATGCGTTTCAACTTATACAGGGCTTGGAGACATTGCATTTACGGTTTTGCAAGCATCAGGAAAATGCCACAAAACTGGCGAATTATCTCAAAGACAAAAAAGAAATTGAAACAGTTATTTATCCAGGTCTTTTTTCTGGAGAAGAGAAAATATTAGTTGATAAATATTTTACTTCCGGGCACGGCGCATTGGTTGGGATTGAACTTAAGGGTGGTGTCGACGCTGGCCGCAAGTTTATCGATAAACTGAAGTTAATATATCATGTTGCAAATATTGGTGATGCACGAACACTTGCAATCCACCCAGCCTCAACGACTCATTCACAGTTATCTGTTGCTGAACAATTGAAAGCAGGTGTTACTCCTGGTTACGTCAGGCTTTCAGTTGGTATTGAGCACATAGACGATATTATTGCAGATATAGATCAAGCTTTGAGCACTTAATGAATGCAGGAAGTTCATGTGGGCTTAATGCATAAACTGAGTTATGACCTATAACATTATAATAAGGCGTCTGATAGTCCAAGTCGTCAGCGTATTTATTGAGCGTGACGGTTCCGCGTTTCATCACTTTGGGTTTCGAAGGGAAAGAATTACCCACTTTGGGTAGTATCTTCTGATCTCACCGACAAGGACGATTCCAAGGTGTGCAGGACATTGGCCGCGATGTCCGTGCCCGATCGCCAAGCATCTTGTACTTTGGCCCCACAACACCAGTCGCCGCCTGCCCAAAGGGTTCCGTCTGTTAGAAATGACTGACCGAGGGGTGTCTCCACCAGTCCATAGCGCCAACCTTGCAAGCCGGCATGGCAAAGTTTGGCAGGATCGACGCCCAGTGCTGAACAAAGCAGGTCCACCATTCGCGTTTTGGTCTCCGCCCGATCAGCATCAATATTTGCGGCACTCCAGTCCGGATTTGCCTGGGCGACCCATGTTTGATACGCCGTAGATCGACCCGGTTTCGTATCGTTTTGCGCAATCCAGGTTAGCAAAGAGTTCGCATCACGTCGTGTCACAAAGGGCGCAGGTATGTCACGGTTGAAAGCAGCCATCAAGGTCAAGCAAGGACGCATGACAGCATGTGAGGCCTGCTGAACCATCACGTGTGTATCGCCCAAAATAGGTGCAAGTTGAGGTGCCGGGACTGTGATGACCACATGTGAGGCCGTCGTTTTGCCAGCGTCTGTCTGGATCTCACAAAAGCCACCGAACGCCCTTACGGTCGTCACGCGTGTGTTCAAAGTAACGTTGAGACCATTCGCTAAGGCCTTCGGCAACGCCGCCATGCCAGGCACACCAACGATTCGGCTAGTCCCATCTCCCAGGTGCCACGCATCCACAGCTCCTTTTGCTAGCGCTGCGGTAGCAGCGGCGTCCTCACTTTGATCGAGGTATTGAGCACCATGGTCGAACGTAATACTCTTGCCAGCGACAGCCGTCCGTCTTGTTGCCATACGCCCACCAATACCACGCCCTTTGTCAATCAAACGCACGGATACGCCTGCTGCATGCAGTGCTCTGGCACAGGCGATCCCTGACATGCCTGCGCCAATAATAACGACGTCACTCATGTCAACCCTATGTCTTGAAGAATAGCGGGTATCTGTTTTCTCACTTTGAAGAACCCAGCAGAAGCGTGGGGCCAAATTGCGCTGTCCCAGTCCCTGCGCCATTCAACCAAGTTTATTCCGGCGTCATCCAAATCTCGCTTTGCGTCGAGCATCCAATCTCGTAGTGGACCGGTAGGAATGTATGGGGTCGCGATTTGTGTAGCGCCCGCTCGAGAGGCCCAGCGAGCTAAATCACTGGGCACGCCCGCCCTGAACTCTGTTGCTTCCAGACCGGTACGCAATGCAGTGTCCCGCAGCGCATCCTGCTCAAATTCCTCGATCAATTGAGCAACGGGTCTTGGCGACCGCAGGTGGCTCGTTGCGAGTGTGGCACATCCCACAAGGTTCAATGATTCCAGGTCGAAGTCTTCTGGGCGGCAATCTTCTTCAGTGACGAGTAGGACCGTCGGACGGTTTGGATCGGGGGCCTGCACATTACGGAGTGGCATTATACTTGGCAGGCCTTCAGGTTCATCACTTTCAAGACCTTCGACGACTTCAGCAAGCTCTCCTGGGCGCGGATTAAAACGGTTGTTGGTGAACTTCGCGATATTCCAGCCTTGGGCGTGATAGGGTTTACCGCGTGTGTGCAGGCCAGCCACCCAGCGCCATCCCAGCGTATTTGATGCGGCATCGCCGTCGAGGAGATGTGTGAAGAAGAAGTCCGCACCCAACCGCCACGGTAGTTCAAGCGTGAAGATCCAAATTGAGGCGAACCACATTCGGGCATGGTTATGAAGGTAACCGGTCTCAACTAATTCTTCGGCCCAACTATCAAAATAGCTGAGGCCTGATTGCCCTGCCTCGGCGGCTTCTAAACGTCGGCGAAGGCCACGATCCCGATCCAGAACTGCTAGATCTCTGACTAATCCCTCTCGGTACTGGTCCCATACCACCGGACGCCGTTCCATCCATCCTTTAAAGTAGGCACGCCAAATGATCTCCTGAATGAATTTCTCTGCTCCCTCAGCTCCATGCTCAAGCACTGCTGTGGCAATTGCATCTTTTTCGAGCACAAGCCGTCGTCGAAGGTATGGAGAGAGCATCGACACATCGCGATGGTTAAACGCCCCACGATCATAATTGCGGCCGTTAGTATACCGTTTGCCCATGCGCGGAGCGAATGCCCGAAGGGTACTCTCACCAGTTGCTCGTGTTGGAGCATTTAGCTTTTTGTCGGGATGATTAAGTGGCATGGCTTTCACCTCTTAGTTGGTAGCAAGAAGTATGCTGAAATGCTGGTTTGTCAAACTGGAAGGCAATCAGTGAACTGGGGCAGGATGTTACCAATCACTCTTTCGGAGGGTTGACCTTCCACCGCGATGTTCTAGCTTTTATTCAGTGAATTAAATAGACAAATGACGGGTACCTTCGAGCTTGAAAACGGAGACTGAAAATACGTGCGATTTAGTCGACGCTTATCTGCACCTAACGAAGGTAGTACTGCCGTCGTTGGCACGGAGTAGTGGACAGGATTGGCCGGTTCGAGAGGATCATTGTTTTCAGCGCATCATTTTGGATACAATTTGTGATGACGTTTGGTACGAACACCTGGATCGTCCCGCTTACAAGAACCTTTCACACGACCAAGCGCAGCGTGCGGTCGATCTTTGCCATGAAATTGCAGAAGGTCACTCTGACCTCCGACAGCTGAATAACCAATCACTGATCTGGCGCGGTAAAAAATGAGCATAGACTTGAACAGCCTTTAAGGAGTGGTCTGGATACCAAACGATATCTATGCGCAACGCGACCATCTTACTTTTAACGTTTGTCAGATGTATCTTAACATTCACTGAACCTTCAGGGTAGATTTATGACTGATGAGGAAATTCGCGAAAACTCTAACCTTTGGAAATTTCGCGCCCATGAGCCAGCGCATTATTGATCAGCACAGCCCTTTTAAAGATCAAAGCTTACATCCTGTAGCTAGTCGAATTAAGTCATCAACATGCTCACTGCATCG
>Ga0257110_1001274_pt1 | contig 11907 bp, 12 predicted proteins | sample LP_taG_7_FD_190184 | JGI IMG/M metagenome (GOLD analysis project Ga0257110, IMG submission 190184) | Marine microbial communities from Northeast Subartic Pacific Ocean, Canada - LP_J_2015_P26_10m | ecosystem: Environmental > Aquatic > Marine > Oceanic | place: Canada: Northeast Subartic Pacific... | reverse complement strand
GCTTGCCTTAAATCTTATTCAAGAAGAAAAAGTTTCTGGTTTTTTAGGTATAACGACGATGTTAAACTGGATGATGTCTGTCGAAGGTTTTGAAAATTATGATTTATCAAGTCTTAGGTGTGTTCAGTACGGAGGAGGACCCATGCCTACTCGAGTTATTAAGGAAGTTCTTCAAAAACTTCCTGGTGGGATTATTCAAGGCTATGGTCAAACTGAAGGAACTACTATGACTTTTCTGTCTCAGGAAGATCATATTAAGGCTATAAATGGTGACCATCCAGAAAGATTAAAGTCATGTGGACGGGCTGGGTTTGTGACCTCTGTTTTAATTGTTGATAAGGATGGTAATCCAGTTCCAAAAGATAATAATACACCAGGTGAAATAATTGTGAAATCAGATGCTAATATGGTTGGCTATTATAGACAGCAAGATTTAACAGATAAATGTATAAAAAATAACTGGATGTGGACAGGTGATATAGCGACTTGGGATGAAGAGCAATATATTTTTATCAAGGATAGAGCCAAGGATATGATTATCTCAGGAGGAGAAAATATTTATTCAGTTCAGGTAGAGGAGGCTGTATCAAAACATGAGGCAGTTTTAGAAACTGCAGTATTCGGTGTCCCTGATGATGAGTGGGGCGAATCTGTTATGGCTTATGTGGTTTTAAAGCCAGGAATGAATGCCACTGAAAAAGAAATAATCGATATTGCAAAAGAAAATCTTGCGTCATATCAAAAACCCAAATCTGTTAAATTTATTGAGGCATTACCAAAGGCACCGACAGGAAAAATTCTTAAAAGAGAACTAAGAGACCCTTATTGGAAAGATAATGATAGTAATGTCTAAATTATAGTCCTTCAGCAGTTTTAACTACTTCAGATAGCGTCTGTAAGAAACGAGCTCCAACAGCACCATCAATAGCTCTGTGGTCACATGACATGGTTACAGAAATTATTTTACTGAAAACAGCATTACCATTATCTTCACTTACTTTTGTTTGAAGACCACCTACAGCTAAAATTGCACACTGAGGCGGATTTATAACTGCAGTAAAATCTTTAATTCCAAGCATACCTAAGTTTGAAATTGAGAACGTACCGCCTTGGTAATCGGATGGCATTAATTTATTGCTATGTGCCAGATCAGATAATCTTTTCATTTCTGAAGAGATTTCTTGTACTGATATATTTCCAGCGTTTTTAATAATTGGAGTAATCAGACCAGATTCTGTTGCGACAGCAACAGAAATATCTGCATTTTCAAATTGAAGAATTGCATCATCTGACCAGTTGATATTAATTTCTGGATGTTTTTTTAGAGCAGTTGCTGCACATTTAATTAAAAGATCATTAACAGAAATTTTATTTGAACTATCATTGTTTAAAGCCGATCTTTTTTCCATAATTGAGTCAACTTCTAGGTCCACATTTAAATAAAAGTGTGGTGCTGTATTTTTTGAACTGACTAGTCTTTCAGCAATTACTTTTCGCATTGAGGTATGTTTAATTGATGTAGATGGATTGTCAGTTACAGGAGCGTCAGAAGTTTCCTCTCCTTTATAAGCCGCAAGTTTAGCTGGGTCAGCAACTTGCTCAACATCTTGAACTGATATACGACCTCGTCTACCGGTTGGAGTTATAGTTGATACATCAACACCTAATTCAAGTGCAACTTCCCAAGCTTTTGGAGAAATATTAATATTCTCTGGAGGAGCCGAGGGTAGTTCTGAATTCGTTGAGGTTGAATTATTACTTACTACCTCAGGTTTTGGTGTCGGAGATACTGATGAGCTTGCACTTTCAGGTTTGAAGGAAGTATCAGGAGCAACATAAGAGTTAACAAAAGTTTCCACTTCTTCATCGCTAACATCATCTGGCGCAAAAATACCTAAAAGAGCTCCAACAGCATAAGTGCCATCAGATTGAACAACTTTTTTTCTTAACTTACTGTCAACTTCAGCCTCAACTTCATTTGAAATTTTATCAGTCTCAATAACAACGAGAGGATCACCCTTAGAGAAAGTAGTCCCTTCCTCAATTAGCCATTCCGTAAGTTTACCTTCGTCCATTTCAATGCCCCACTTAGGCATTATAAGAGGTTCAATTTTATCACTCATTTATGATTTCCTAACTATATTTAACTGTTTGTTCGATTACTGTTTTAATTTTTAAAGGAGAGGGTAAGAAAGCAGCCTCTAACTCCTTAGCAAAAGGAACTGGAGAATGTGGTCCAGTAACAGTTTTAATAGGTGCTTTTAATGAAGAAAAAACTTCACTTGCAGCCAAAGCGGCAACATCTGCAGCAAAAGAGCATCGTGGAGGAGTTTCATCAACAACAATAAGTCTTCCAGTTTTTTCAACACTATCTAAAATTGCATCTTCATCAAGAGGACTAGTAGTTCTTGGGTCAATGATGTCACAGCTTATACCGTCAGCAGCAAGAGCATTTGCAGCATCTTCACAAAAAGATACCATTCTGCCTGTAGCAACTAGGGTACAGTCTGTACCTTCTGATACCATTCTTGCTTTTCCAAAAGGAACTAAATAATCACCTTCAGGAACCTCGCCTTGTAATCCGTACAAGGTTTTGTGTTCAAAAAATATGACTGGATCGTCATCTCTTATTGCAGTTGTTAGTAATCCTTTTGCATCTGCAGCAGTTGAGGGCATTGCAACCTTTAGACCAGGAATAGCAGTTACCATTGGATGAGGCGATTGACTATGCTGTGATGCCGCTTGCATACCTGCTCCATATGATGTTCTTAGAACCATTGGACATGTTGCTTTACCACCAAACATATATCTAAATTTTGCAGCTTGATTCATTAATTGGTCCATACATAGACCTATAAAATCAGCAAACATAATTTCTGCAACAGGTCTTTTACCTGCTAATGCAGCTCCGGCAGCTGTTCCAGCAATACCAGCCTCTGAAATGGGCATGTCTATTACTCTTCCGGCACCAAACTTACCATACAATCCTCCGGTTACACCAAAGACACCGCCGATAGCTTCTGGGCCACCAGGACTTCCAGTTCCACCTACAACATCTTCACCCATAACAATAACATTCTCGTCATTAGCCATTTCTTGGTGAAGCGTTTCTGTAAGTGCTTCTCTATAACTCATTTTAGCCATTATTAATTCTCCTTAATATGAGACGTAAACGTCTGTTGTTACTTCTTCTGGTGATGGAACAGGTGCAGCTGCAGCTTCTTCAGCAGAAAGTTCAATTAAATCACCAACTTCTTTGTCAATTTTATCTAAATCTTCATCACTTAGAAGACCAGCTTCTGTAACTTTTGAACGGAAAATTTTAACACAATCGTTATTTTCTCTATCATTTTTAACTTCGTCAGGTCCTCTATAATTTTGCGGATCACCTTCAAAGTGACCATAAAATCTAGTTGTTTCAAACTCAACTGCACATGGACCTTTACCTTCTCTTGCAAGAGCAATTAATTCTTTCATTACTTCATGAACTTCAAAGAAATCAAAACCACTTGCTTTAACAGTATGAATACCAAATGCTTCAACTCGGCTAGCGATACTTTCTGAAGCAATAACATATGATGAACCTGTATGTTCTGAATATCTGTTATTCTCATATACATATATACTTGGAAGGTTAAGGATTGCAGCGATATTCATTGATTCAAAAACTGGTCCTTGATTACATGAACCATCACCACCAAATGATAGTGCCACCCCTCCTTTAGCATCTAATTTAGCTGCTAAAGCGGCACCTGTTGCAAGGGGAGGTCCTCCGCCAACAATACCGTTAGCACCTAACATACCAACATCCATATCTGCAACATGCATTGAACCGCCTTTACCTTTACATAGACCGTCTGCACGACCGTATAGTTCTTTCATCATACCCTTTACATCACAACCCTTTGCAATGCAGTGGCCATGTCCTCTGTGAGTCGATGTTATATAGTCTGTATCTCTTAAATTTTCACAAACACCTACGGCAATTGATTCTTGACCACCATAAAGATGAGTAAAGCCTCCAATTGTTCCTTTGGCTATTTCCCTGTGAAGATGGTCTTCAAAATCTCTAATGGTTTTCATTTGACGATAGGCTTGTTCGAGTTCTTCTCTAGCTAGTTGCATTTCTAGTCCCCTTCTTTAAAATCGTATAATTGAGATATGGATTAAAATGTTTTTTTTTCTTACTTTCAATTAAAAAATTAAATTTCTTTTATAACTAAGTTTTACTTATTAAAATTGTAACATAGTTAATCATTTTTTTAAATCAGCAGTTTCATTAATAACCCAATTAATTGACCTTCTGATCATATTCCTTACATTTTTGTTGCCATATGATTTGGCATCATCACCAAATTGAAGATATGTAATTGCACTTTTTTTATAGTTCTTTGTCCAGCCTACAATATTACTTCCATCCTCATGATTCCAATTTTCATTTGAATTCATTTTTCCTGATAAGGCATTTGATGCTGAATAAAAATTATCTTTTTTAAAGATATAGTCGCTCCTTAAAATTGGATTAATTTTATCTTCAAAAATATTGGCTAGATATAATTCGTCTTCAATTTCAAATTTTTCAATACCTTTGGTGATAGGGTGATCGCCTGAGGAAGAGACATTATATTTAACAAAATGTCGATATCCTGAATCAGGTGATTTTACGCCTCTAACATTTCCGGGTTGATATAAAAATTTACCCCCAATAATCTCATGGTATTCATCCCATTTTGGCCACCCTGCTAGTGCGTGATGTAAAAAGACACATCCAATTCCTTCACTTAACCTATCAATAAAATTTCTTTTAAAATTTTCCGGAGGCTCTACAAAGAATTCTTTATTACTTGGGTCCGCCTCAAAGTTTAAACCTGGCATATCATAAAAAAGAATAGCACTATATTTTTTGATTTTATCTATACCAAAAAAGTCTTGAGCCGCTGGATGCTCTATATGGCTCCATTCAAATCCGAGGGAGTCTATCATTTCAAAAAATGGATCTCTTTCAAAAGGATGTCCTCTTGTAATAACTAAAAGATTAGGAATACCATCTTTCATAAATGTCTGATTTCCTGGCTTTCTTCCTTTTTCTAGCTCCTCATCAATATCTAATGGCTTGGACATATCATTACTTTACATTGATCTTTGGATGTTTTTAGAGACTCAAAAGTATTTGCCAAAGAGTCAAAACCTATTTGCTGGCTAATCATCTGGCCAGGGTTGATCCTTCCTTGTTCCATCATATCTATTGTAAATTGAAAATCATCTTTGATATAAGCAATAGCAAATTTTAAAGTTAATTCTTTTATAATCCCTAGAAAGGGCATGAATGTATCAGGTTTATCACAAACACCTATTACAACTATTTCTGAAAAAGGCGCTGCTATTTCCAAACAGTTTTGAATTACATTTGGAATTCCAGCACATTCAAAAATAATATCTGGCGATCCTCCGGTTTCAGCTTCATAGATATTTGCTAGTTCTTCTGATGGAGTTTTTCCGTCAACGACAAAAGTTGCTCCCATTTTTTCAGCCATTGCTTTTCTTTCTTCTGAAATTTCTGCAACAACTATATGTCGTGCACCAAAAAATCTTAACCATTGTATCGTGGCTAAACCAATAGGACCTGCACCTATTACAAGAGCCCGGTGCCCTTGTTTAAATTTAGAAACTCTTACGCCATGAAGACCAACTGCCAGTGGTTCAACTAAAGTTGCAAAATCCCAACTAACGCCATTTGGGATTTTAATACTTTCAGGAAGACCAACTTTTACAAATTCTGCATAACCTCCTTGCGCTTCCGGACTCATTCCAGTTGATTGCATATTAATTGAGCAAAAAAATGGATTACCATTTAGACATGCCTGACACTTTCCACAGGAAATAAAAGGTAGGGATACCGCTGGATCACCAATTTTTAATGAAGGTTTTAGATTTTTTCCAATTTCTACAATTTCACCACTAAATTCGTGACCAAAAATAGTTCCAGTTTCTGGCTCCATAGAGCCTCCATCGCTAGCATGAAGGTCAGTGCCACAAATTCCACATTGATTTACTTTTAAAATCATTTCATTTTCCCCACACTTAGGGTCACTAACATTTTCAATTGATAATGGTTTTCCTGGCTCTCTAAATACTGCGGCTTTCATAATTTTCTCCTGAACATTAATCTTAATAAAAATTATTTAAGTTCTATAATCTAACTTCACCTAAATCCATTATAGCTGTTTTTTTATCCCAATTTTTAGATGCCTCTCTCATTACATCGAAGAATCCAAGCCCTGCTTCTGAAAGTTGAGCTATTTCTAGGATTGGTCCTTCTCTCTCTTTTGTATCAAGATAAGCAAATTTTCCATTATCTTGAGTTTTTCCACCTTGAAGATTTGTATAACCTTGAGATTCCAGAATACGAATATCATTTTCAATATTATCAGTTAGAGTACATAAGTGATGAAGAGGTCCTTTTTCATTATTAACATACTCATTATATATAGAGGGTGTATCGCAATGTTGATTTACTAGTTCTATTTGCATACTACCTGTGTAAGCAATGGCAACTGAAAAGTCTAAATTTGTAGGTTTGTCCATGTAGTAAACATCTTTTACATTAAGGTGCTCTAGCTTAAAAAAAGGCCCAATATTCATTTTTTTTGTCCAAAACTCAATTGGCTCTTCAAAGTTATCAACTACAAATGCCATTTGCATCATTCGTCCAAATTGTTTTTCCATAATAAACTCCCTATTTATAAAATTACTTCAGCTTCTATTATAGCTGATTTTCGATCCCAATTTTTTGCAGCATCTTTCATCATATCAAAAAAATCTAATCCTGACTTTGATAGTTGAGCTAATTCAAAAATTGGATCTTTTTTATCTTTTGTATGCAGATAAGCAAATTTTCCATTATCTTGAGTTTTTCCACCTTGAAGATTTGTATAACCTTGAGATTCCAGAATATGAATATCATTTTCAATATCATCGGTTAGCGCTGCCAAGTGATGGAGGGGTCCTTTTTCATTATTAACATACTCATTATATATAGAAGGTGTGTCGCAATACTGTTTTATAAGTTCAACTTGCATACTTCCTGTGTAAGCAATAGCGCCAGAGAAATCTATATCAGCAGGACTATCTTTATAATAGACATCTTTTAACTCAACACCTTCTAACATAACGAATGGCCCTACATTCATTTTTCTTGTCCAAAATTCTATTGAATCTTCAAAGCTATCAACTATGAATGCCATCTGCATTATTGGCCCAAATTTTTTTCCCATATTTCAATCCCTACAAATTCTATTGAAGACTTCTAAGTATAAATGGTCAAGACGCAAAATTACGTATCAAAAAAAACATGCTCTTTACATTTCTCTCTCAATTTTTTAAAATTTGGTGATTATTTAATAATGCTAGACAACTAATTGGTATATTAGATATATTGTTTAAGAATTTGCATTTGGAGGAATTAATGGCTTTAACACGTTATGCAGAACCAGGATCACTTGGTGATAAAGCGCCTGAACCCAATTTGGATTACAGTAGAATTCCAAAAGAAAGATACACTAGTAAGGAATTTATGAAGCTTGAATGGGATCATATTTGGACAAAGATATGGCTGCGTGGTGGTTTGTCTCAAGATTTAAAGGAGCCAAATAGTTATACAACAACTGAAATTGGCAATTGGTCAATTTTAATGGTCAGAGGTGAAGATGGAAAAGTTAGAGCATTTCATAATGTATGTAAGCATAGAGGTAATCAGTTAGCCCAAGAAAAAAACGGTATTTTAACAGATGGGACATTTAAGTGTGGTTATCATCGTTGGCAATATGATGCCAAAGGTCAAAGAGTAGATAGCCCTGATCCAGAAACCTTTCCTCAAGGGTTATGTGATCCATCTTTACATTTAGATGAATTACCTTGTGAAGAATGGAATGGGTGGATTATGTATTCTCTTAATCCAGAAGTGCGACCATTAAAAGAATGGTTAGGCCCCATTGACGAGCATTTGACAGCCTATAATTTTGATGAAATGCAATTAGTTATGGATATGACAGTTGAGTGGAATTGTAATTGGAAAGCTTCTGTTGACGCCTTTAATGAGACCTATCACGTTTGGGGAACTCACCCTCAAATAATGGACTATCTAGAAGATAAAGATGTTCAGATAGATTTATATGATATTCATAATCGTTATCTTGTCCCTTTTGGTGTTCCAAGTGAGAGACCGCACATAGACCAAGAAAAAATTGGACCTAGTTTAGCTATCTATATGGAGCAACATGGAGTTGATCCTAAGACTTATAAAGGAAACGCTCAAACAGTACGAAGAGATATTCAACTTGCTCAAAGAGATAGAGCTAAAGAAATGGACCTTGATTTTTCAAAATTAAATGATGATCAGTTATCTGATGATTATCACTATCTTGTATTTCCTAATGTAACTTTAAATACTCATGCAACTAATTATATGATGTTTACCCAACGACCTCATCCAGACGATCCTAATAAGTGTTTTTATGATCTTCAAATGTTTAGCTTGGCTAAGGATAAAAATAATAAGCGTACCGAATCAGCCGCTACTATGGCTGCAAAAGCAGCGAGAGATGCGGAAGCTAATGGTGATTATACAAGACCAGAACATCGCTATATTAAACATGGAGAAGAACATTCTCTTGGAGAAGTTCTTGACCAGGATGCTCATAACTTACCATTCGTTCAAAAAGGAATGAATAACCCATCCTACAAAGGGTTATGGTGTGGAAAGCAAGAAAGAAGAATTGTTCATTTTCACCAAGTCATCGATCGCCTTATTATGGAAGATGGTGGCGAGGTTCCTAATTACGGCTAACTTAACTAATTATTGAAAGTTTTATCATGACTCAAGAAGAAAATCTTTTTGTGTCCATATGTTCTTCTGAAGATATAGGACCTGGAGAAGAAAAAGTTTTTAGATCTAATGGAAGGTCCGTTTTAATTATTCGATCTGCCGAAGCTGATCTTTTTGCTGTTGAGGATAATTGTCCTCATGCAAATACAAATATTTCTGGAGGTAGGTTTCGCGGAGGATTCTATGCTTGTCCTCATCATGGTGCACGTTTTGAGTTGTCTACAGGAAAATCTATGACAAACCTATCAAATAAACCATTAGTGTGCTTTGATATTAAAGAGGAAGATGGTGAAATAAAAATTATTATACCAGAAAAGAAAAAGGTGAAGATAAGCCCAGGGGGAATGCCTCCAGGTTTTGGCCCACCAATGTAGTTTTATTAAAAAAGGAGGAAGATTATGGATTTAGGATTAAAAGGAAAAAAAGCAATTATTACCGGCGGTAGTAAAGGCATAGGATTAGCAACAGCTCATGCTCTAGCAGATGAAGGTGTGGATGTAGCAATTTGTTCACGTAAAGCTGATGATGTGAATGCAGCACTAGAAGCATTAAAAGGAAAAGGCATAAATGCAATAGGTGGCGCAGCCGATGTTGCGGATGGAGATTCTTTTAAAGCTTGGATGGCTTCAACAATTGAAGAATTAGGTGGATTAGATATTTTAGTTCCTCAAGTTAGTGCTGGAGGCGGTGATCCAAGTGAAAAGGGGTGGGCTGCAAATTTCCAAACTGATATTATGGGAACTGTAAGAGCTGTTGAAAGTTCTCTAGAGGCACTGAGGGCTTCTAAAGGTTCAATCGTTATGATTTCAACTACAACTGCAATAGAAGAGGGACCAGGAAGTGGGCCTTATGGAGCGGTTAAAGCTGGTTTATTAAATTACTCAAATCACCTTGCACAAACTGAGGGCGCAAATGGTATACGTTCAAATGTAATTTGTCCTGGGCCTATATATATAGATGGCGGGCCTTGGAATTATATCAAAGATAATATGGCTGATTTTTATAATGCGACATTAGGAAATATTCCACTAGGTAAATTTGGTGCAGGTGAAGATATCGCTAAATCAGTTGCCTTTCTTGCAAGCCCAGCAAGCGGTCATACAACAGGTACAAATGTTATTATAGATGGCGGATTTACAAAAGGCGTCCAATTCTAATTTAAATTGGAGGGCTTGAGTTTAAATTGGAGGGTTTAGATTATGACTGATGATGTCAAAAAGAAAATTGATGTAGTTTTTATTGCCGGCGGTAAATTTCATGATATTGATTTTGCAAGGTTGGAAATTTTAAAATTATTAGCAGAAGATGATAGGATGAAGACAAGAGTTTTTGAAGATTACTCAAACCTACATGCTATTGAAAATGCAGATTTTTTAATTACCTATACTTGTGACGTGAGGCCTACATTAGAACAGCAGAGGGTTCTTAAAAATTATGTAGCATCTGGTAACAGATGGCTTGCGCTTCATGGAACTAATTCTATCCTTCAATTTATGTCTGATGGCAAAGTTGACAGTCCAAGAATAGCACCAGTCATGATGGAAACTCTGGGTTCACAATTTATAGCTCACCCTCCAATTGAACCGTATAATGTGAAGGTTGCTCAACCTGACCATCCTCTTGTAGAGGGAGTTGAGGAATTTGAAACTACTGATGAGCTTTATTTAATGGAGCTACATGGAAAACTCAATGTACTTCTTGAAGCTGAATATGATGGAAAGGCAGAGGGTTTTGTAGAAGAAGATTGGCCGCAAGAAAATTGGCCTGTTCTTTACCTTCACACTGTTGAGAAAGGTGAGGTTCTATATTTAACCTTAGGGCATTGTCGAGGTCACTATGATATGCACGACTTACCTGAGCCTCTTGAATATTATCCTGCGGTTGAGAGATGTGCTTGGGATCTTCCTGTTTTTTATACTCTTCTGAGAAGGGGTATTAATTGGGCAAAAGAAGAAGTCTTAAAGAATAAATAATTTATGCCAAATAAAATTGCTTTGATAACTGGAGTTGGACCCGGAACAGGTTCTTCTCTAGCAAGATGCTTTCACGCCGAAGGTTATAAAATTGCAATGATTGCAAGAAATCAAGAAAGGCTCAGTAATCTTGAAAAAGAATTACCTGGATCAAAAGGCTTTATTTGCGATGTCAGAGATTCTAATTCAATTAATAGCACTATAGATAATGTTATTAAAGAATTTGGACAGCCCGATACTTTTATTCATAATGCTGTAAGAGGTGTAAGGGGAAGTTTCCTGGACTTTACCCCTGAAGATCTTCAGTCAAATTTTGATACAAATGTAATGTCATTACTAAGATTCTCTCAGTTGCTATGCCCTGATATGATAACCCAAGGTAAAGGCTCTGTTATTGTAACTGGAAATACATCCGCTCATAGAGGAAAGGCGGAATTCGGTGGAACAGCATCAACAAAAGCTGCGCAAAAAATTTTAAGCGAATCGATGGCTAGGTTTTTAGGTCCTAAGGGTATTCATGTTGCTTATATAACTATTGACGCAGCTATTGATGTTCCCTGGACAAGAGAAATGTGGCCTGAAAAACCAGATGATTATTTTATTAGCCCCGATGATATTGCAAAAGAAGCTCTTCATTTGGTTAATCAAAATAAGTCTGCTTGGACATTTGATCACTGGGTACGCCCATATGCAGAAAATTGGTAGTGTTGTAAAATTAATACACTTTTATAAAGTTATTATATTTTCTATTTGTCTAAAGCATTGAGATAAACTACTTGTGGGGGTCTATTTTTAGCCAAGTTGCTATTTTAGTTACTTTAATTATATCTGGGGGGATATCAAATATGAAGAAATCTTATTTATTAAGTACTGCTATTTGCTTTTCTTTTTTTGTAGGAATTTTATCATCTGATAAAGTTTTAGCGCAAAGAGAAATTAGTACTGGCATCGAAGAAATTGTTGTTACAGCTCAAAAGAGAGAGGAAAATTTACAAGATGTTCCTGCCTCAGTAAGTGCAATGGATGCAGCTACATTAGAAAAAACTTTTG
>Ga0257110_1001272_pt1 | contig 11923 bp, 11 predicted proteins | sample LP_taG_7_FD_190184 | JGI IMG/M metagenome (GOLD analysis project Ga0257110, IMG submission 190184) | Marine microbial communities from Northeast Subartic Pacific Ocean, Canada - LP_J_2015_P26_10m | ecosystem: Environmental > Aquatic > Marine > Oceanic | place: Canada: Northeast Subartic Pacific... | reverse complement strand
ACCTTGCGCACCTTCAAATAAAATTTTATTTTCTGGTTTATTTATTTCTCTAGATATTTCTATTATAGACTTTGAATATATTTTAATTTCTTGTCCAAGATCAAATATTTCTGAAGTTACTTCAGTTGCGTCATACTCTTTCTCATTGTATCCCCTCATCAATGCATTGTGATGATTTAATAGGTTATCTATCTTTGATTTGAGGTGCTCTTTATCAAATAGATCGCAAACTCTCACTGATCTTCTAGCAACTTTATCTTCATAAGCGGGCCCAATACCACGTTTAGTAGTGCCAATTTTATCTTTTCCAGCGTTGATCTCTCTTAATTCATCAAGCTTCTGATGTAGCGGTAAAATAATCGAAGCCTTATCAGAAATTGTTAAGTTTTTTGGTGATATAGATATTTTTCTTGCTAAAAGGCCTTTAATTTCAGATATTAAAGCCCTTAAATCTAAAACTACGCCATTGCCGATAATAGATTTTTTGTCTGATCGTAAAATTCCAGAAGGTAATAAATTTAATTTATAAGTTTCACCATCAATAACAAGTGTGTGACCAGCATTATGTCCACCTTGAAATCTAACTACTACATCGGCTTTACTTGATAACCAATCAACAATCTTTCCCTTACCTTCATCTCCCCATTGAGAGCCTATTACTACTACACCTGTCATTTAAAGCCTTTTAAAGTTTTATAAAAAAAGAATCAACTTCTTGAATAACCTTATCAAGAATTGAAGAATTTTTACACTCTATCATTACTCTCAATAAAGATTCGGTACCAGACATTCTTACAAATATTCTGCCCTCATTTCCAAGCATGTCTTTACAATTTTTGATCATTTGTTTGGTTTTATTTTCTTGCAGAATATTTCCATCAGTTATCTCAAAATTTAATAATTTCTGAGGCAATGGCTCAAAAACATTAAGTGTTTTACTTGATAACTGGTTTTTTTCGATAATAATTCTTAGCACTTGAAGAGCAGTTATCATGCCATCCCCTGTTGCAATAAAATCTCTTAGAATTATGTGACCTGATTGTTCCCCTCCAACATTAGCATCAACATCAAGCATCATTTCTTTTACATACCTATCGCCCACATCTGCTCTATGCAGTTTAATATTATTTTTATTCAAAATTTCTTCTAAACCAAAGTTTGACATTGATGTTGCAACTATGGAATCAGTTGATAGTTGATTAAATTTTTTCCAGTGTAGCGCCAAGAGTCCAAGTATTTGATCTCCATCAATAATTTTTCCATTTTCATCACAAATTATTATCCTATCACCATCGCCATCTAAACAAATTCCAATGTCAGCCTTTTCTTCCACTACTCGCATTGCCATATTTTCTGGATGAGTGGAACCACATTCGTGATTAATGTTTAGACCATTTGGATTAACCCCCATCGATATAACTTCTGCACCAAGTTCCCACAATATAATTGGTGCTGATTTATAGGCGGCTCCATTTGCACAATCTAATACTATCTTTAGACCTTCTAGATTAAGCTTCTTTGGAAATGTATTTTTTTGAAATTCAATATATCTTGCATTAGCATCCTCTAATCGTTTGGCTCTTCCCATTTTTTCAGGGCTAACAAGATGCTCTTCAATATTGGAATCCATCAAGCTTTCAAGATCAAGCTCAATTTTATCTGACAACTTATTACCATTTTTATCAAAAATTTTAATTCCATTATCTAAATATGAATTATGAGAGGCGGAAATCATAATACCTAAATCGGCACGCATAGATTTTGCAAGCATCGCAACCCCTGGAGTAGGTATGGGTCCTAACAAAAGTACATCCAACCCCATTGATAAAAGTCCAGAAGTGATTGATTGTTCAATAGTATAACCTGATAATCTTGTATCTTTTCCAATTACAACTCTGTGCCTATGGTCTCCCTTAGTAAATAGTTTTCCTAAAGACATTCCTAAGCGCATCATAGTTAAACCATTTAATTTTGGGCTATTTGAAGCCGCTCGAATTCCATCTGTACCAAAATATTTTTTTTTCATTTAATTAAAATTATAATTTTTTATAAATTTTTATTGCTTGTGAAGTTTCAAAAACATCATGAACACGAAAAATTTGTACACCTTGATTTAACGCATGAATAACTGTGGCAATTGATCCACCTATCCTTTTTTCTTCTAATGCATTTTTATGCAGTTTTCCAATAAAACTTTTTCTTGAGGACCCAAATAATACTGGACAGCCTAAAGAGTGAAGTAAAGCAATATTAGTTATTAAATTCAAATTTTGTTTCACTGTTTTACCAAAGCCAATTCCTGGATCTAATATTATAGACTTTTTATCAATTCTTTTGCTTTCACATAGAGCAATCTTTTTTTTAAAAAAATCATAAACATCTAACAGTACATCATCATAATCTATATTTGACTGCATAGTTTTAGGATTTTTAATTGAGTGCATCAAAACAAAAGGGATTTTTTTTTGTTTAATTATATCAATTGATTTATTACTGTACCTCAACCCAGATACATCATTAATTATATCTATATTATTTTCAATTCCCACTTTCATAACTTCTGGTTTTCGCGTATCAAGAGAAATAATAATCTTTTTATTTTTATTCTTTATTTTCTTTATTGTTGGAATAATTCTTGAAATTTCTTTCGTGGCTGAAATTGTAGTGGCTCCAGGTCTTGTAGATTCTCCACCAATATCAATTATATCTGCACCATCTTTTATCATTTGAGCTACATATTTTGTACTTTTATCCAAAGTATTAAATTTTCCACCATCAGAGAAACTATCTGGTGTAACATTGAGTATCCCCATTATTTTTGGATTATCGAATTTGATTGAGGCTATTTTTTTTCTTGGAATAGTGATTTCTTTTATCTGTCTTGATACTTCTTTAAATTCTTTTTTTTCTAATGATCTTATATCTTTTAATTTTATAAATTTTTTATTAATTTTTTTTTTATTTCTAGTAATTATTTCAACTGTATTAAAATATAAATTTGAAGATCCTAGCTTCTTATAATCTTTATGTTCAATAGTTTGCTTAGAAAAAATTGGGCGCACATAAAAGTTCATTGTCACCCCATTATCATATGAAAAATATTAAGATGTTTGTGGTTTAGGCTTGAAGTCTTGATTTGTAGCCGGTTTAGACTTTCCACTAGTTGGAACTGAAGGCCCTGCATTCTTAATTTCATCTTCTGGATCTGCCCTATTAATAGTTCCAGTTTTTAATAACTCTTTAATTTCTTCCAATTCTAAAGTCTCATATTCTATTAAGCCTTTAGCTAATGTATGTAAATCGTCTATATTTGTGTTTAAGATTTCTTTGGTTTTTTCATAGGATTTATCAACAAGTTTTTTTATTTCAGAATCTATAGTTTTCGCAGTTTCCTCAGATACATTCTTATGTTTTTGAACAGATCTTCCTAGGAACACCTCCTCGTCATTTTCAGCATATAGAATTGGGCCAAGGGTTTCACTCATACCGAATTGTGTAACCATCTCTCTCGCTGTTTTGGTTACTTGCTGAATATCACTTGATGCTCCTGAAGTGACTTTGTCATGACCAAAGATTATTTCTTCTGCAACTCTTCCGCCTAAAGCACTTATCATTCGGGCTTCATACTCTTCTCTGGTTACTGAAATAATATCTTTTTCTGGTAAATACATTACCATTCCAAGTGCTCTACCGCGCGGTATAATTGTTGCTTTATGAATTGGCATAGAAGCTGGAAGATTTAGAGAACATAATGCATGACCTGCTTCATGGTAAGCAGTTAGTTTAATTTCATCTTCTGTCATGACAGCTGATCTTCTCTCTGTACCAAAGGCAACCTTGTCTCTGGACTCTTCAAAATCAATCATTGTGACTACTTTTTTATTTTTTCTTGCAGCAAGCAAAGCAGACTCATTAACTAGATTAGCAAGATCGGCTCCTGAGAAGCCTGGCGTTCCTCTCGCAACAGTTCTAATGTTTACATCTGGAGCATATGAAATTTTTTTCATATGAACTTTTAATATTGCCTCTCTTCCAACTAAATCAGGGCTTGGTACAACAACCTGTCTATCAAACCTTCCTGGTCTGAGTAATGCAGGGTCAAGTACATCTGGCCTATTTGTTGCAGCTACTATGATAACACCTTCTTGTGCGTCAAAGCCATCCATCTCGACCAATATTTGATTAAGTGTTTGCTCTCTTTCATCATTCCCTCCACCTAAACCGGCGCCTCGACTTCTTCCAACAGCATCAATTTCATCTATAAATATTATACATGGTGCATGTTTTCTACCTTGTTCAAACATATCTCGCACACGAGAAGCACCCACTCCAACAAACATTTCAACAAAGTCAGATCCAGAAATACTAAAGAAAGGGACGCCTGCCTCTCCGGCAACTGCTCGTGCTAATAAAGTTTTACCAGTTCCCGGTGAACCAACTAACAAAGCCCCTTTTGGAATTCTACCTCCAAGCTTTTGAAACTTTCTAGGATCTTTAAGAAACTCAACAATTTCAACTAGCTCTTCTTTTGACTCATCTACACCAGCTACATCATTGAATGTGACCTTATTTTTATTTTCATTTAGTAGTTTTGCTTTTGATTTTCCAAATCCCATGGCTCCACCTTTGCCACCTTGCATTTGACGCATAAAGAATATCCATACACCAATTAGTAAAAGCATAGGGAACCAAGAAATTAAAATTCCTAAGATAGATGGATAACCATCATCGAGAGGTGCTGCAGAAATATTTACACCCATGTTTGTTAGCTTCTCAACTAAAGATGGATCATTTACTGCGTAAGTTTTAAATTTTCTACCATCTGAAAAATTTCCAGTAATATTATTGCCTCGAATAGTGACATCATTCACAGATCCAGTTTGAACATTTTCTATGAATTGAGAGTATGTTAAGTCAAGAGTGTTTGCTGTATTATTAGTGTTTGGATTAAAGAGATTGAATAATCCAATTATAATTAAGCCAATAAATAGCCAAAGAACTATGTTTTTTAAATTCATATTTTTAAATATTATTAATATATATGTAATAACTTATTCAATACTTACAAGGACTATAGTAAACAGAATATTTAATATAAATCAACAGCTTATACATATCACCTCTCCATTAAGTATGGGTGGATATCAATTAAAGCATATTTTTTAATAGACCTAATATCTTTGATTAAATAGTTAATGTCTGGAACTGCAACTAATTTATTACCTTTCCATAAACTTAGATAAGAAGCTGGATAAAGATCTTTCATCAATTTATTGTTATATTTTTTTGGTAATGTCATAAGTCCATTTGCTCCAAGATATTGAACTGATAATCCCTTTGCAAAGTCATTTTCCATTATTATCTTATATTGATCATTCCAAATAAAATTATTTGAAGTAATTTTGGTAGTGCTTAGTTTTCTAGTAACTTCAGGTAGTATAAGTATTTGTTTGTTTTTCTTTTTTATTAGACACCCTGCTATAGTTAAATTTTTAAAGTTATTTTCAGATATGCTATTTAAAACATTCAAAATATTTTTAGATCGAGGAGTATTTTTGCCTTTACCAACAAATTTAAGTAACTTAGATATAGATCTAAATTTTACCTCCTCTGGTAGTGACACAAATCTTTCTAGCAATATAGAAATTATTCCTCGACTATTTACCCTAACAAAACTTTTAAGTGATGAATTAATCAAGTAATTAATTGAATTATTCGCGTTCTTTAAATTTTTTATAGTGCTTAATAGTCGTCTATTATTTAACCCTTCACTAATAAGATGGCTAGATACTTTACGGACTCTTGATCGATCAAAATTACTATCAAAATTAGTAGGATCTATAATATATTTTTGTTTTTCAGTTGCTAAGAAGGATATTAAGCATTTTTTTGGATATCTTAATAAAGGTCTTAAAATATTGACTTTGCTTTTTGTGAATTTAAATCGTTCCTGAAGGGAGCCAAGTCCTTTTATTCCACTTCCACGAATGAGTCGTAGCAATACATTCTCAACCTGGTCATCTAAATGATGTCCTGTAAATAGATACCTTATATTTAATCTTTCACATTCTTTAAGTAAAAGCTCATATCTTTTATCTCTTGCATTTGAAAGAATATTTGAGTTTGGTTTAAGGTTTTTCCATTTAATTATTTTATGTTTAATTTTCTTTTCTTTCAGCTCAGATGCTAACCATTTTAATTCATCTTTAGATGAACTTCTTAAATTATGATCAATACTTAGTGCTCTTAACTCAATATTATTTTTTATAGAAAACTTCTTTAATAAGATAGTAAGGGCCAAGCTATCCGGTCCACCAGATACGGCTACTGCAATTGTTTCATTTATTTTAAATTTTAAAAGACTGTTAAAAAAATCATTTTCTAATATGGGATCAAAATTTTTAGATTTTTTTGGCTTAGCTAACTTTACAACCATTTCTCTTAATCTCAATATCGCCTCTATCTAAAATAGACTGCTCTGTTTCTGGATAACTTATTTTTAATTTGGCTAATGAGGCACATCCTTGTTCTAATTGTCCCATTTTTACTAATGAAATGCCGAGCTTTAAGAGGCCATTCGGTGCTTTAGGGCTATTTGAATGGTTCTGATATAAAGATAAGTAGTTTTTTGCGGCATCTTTATAATTTTCTCTAACATAATAAGTCTCTGCAAGCCAAAAAAATGAATTTGATAGAAGATCATCATCCTTTGAAATTTTTATAAACTCTTTTAGCGCACCTTCTGCTCCTTCATAGTCGCCTGATGTTAGTAAATTTATACTGAAATTATATTGTTCAACTTCTGAACCTTCTGGCAATATCAATAATTCAGGTTTCTTATCTTCAACTAAGATTAGGCTTTCTTGATCAATAGTTGCTGTGATTTCTTGTTCACTAGAAAAATCATTGTCATCATCTGTAGGCATTTTAAGTGTTCCAAGATTTTTTGGGGCTAAGTCATAGTCAATAACTTCATTTACTGCTGGAGCTTCTACTTGATTATTGCTAGCAGAAGAGACTATATTAACATCAGAAAATCTCATTTCAGTATCAGCTTTAAAATTATTGAAGTTATTTATTAATGTCTGCAAGCTGAATAAAACTTCTTCTATACTTCCTGTTAATTCCTGTATTTGATTTTGAAGTTCGGAAATTTGAATTGATTGCTTTGTAATAATTGAATCATAATTGCCAGCATTAAAATTACTTTGGCTGGAATTTGTTTTATTAAAAGTAGCTTTTTCTAAAACTTTGATTCTATTTTCTATTGTATTAATCTTAGTAATAACATCTTCAATTGAATTAGAGTTGGCTGTAGAATTAAATCCAATTAAAAAAATAAAACCTATAATAAATATTTTAATATTCAAATTAGACATAAAGTGACTCATCTTATTTTTATAAGTCAAACACAGCTATTTGTCTAAATAAAGGCAAATAGCTGAAGTTAGATTTGAAATCTTGTAATATTAATTTGTTCTGACTGAAACTGAACGTCTATTCTGAGCCCATGCAGTGTCATTAGATCCACTTTTAACAGGTCGTTCCTTACCATAGCTTATAGTACTTATTCTATTTGAGCTGATACCTTGACTCATTAAATAATCTTTTACAGAAGAAGCTCGTCTGTCTCCAAGTGCTAAGTTATATTCTCTGGTACCTCTTTCGTCAGCATGACCTTCTACTGCAATTGCAACAGATGGGTTTGCTTTAAGCCATTTTGCTTGCTTATTTAAAGTTGCTTGAGCTGAAGCAGCCAATGAATAACTATCATACGCAAAGAAAACTCTATCTGGAACATCTACCGCTAACATTTCTATAGTTTCGGTACCAACGTAAACTCCCCCAACAACCTGACTTTGACTAGTAGATGTAGATGAAGTAGTTTCTGTGGGTGCTGTTGCACATGCCGCAAGAAATGATGTTAATAGCAAGATAGCAAAATAATTGCTAAATGTTTTAATGCTGTTAGTCATTTGTATATTTTCTCCTAAAATTTAATATTGCCCCTTTAAGTACTCTATTTACTTAATAGTTCCAAGTCTAGTTATAATTAAGTGAATTTTTTATGTTTTACTGTAATAAATTTGACCATGATGGATCAGATCCATCTTGTGGAGTGTCAATTTTTCTCTCATTAAAGCCAGTTAAATCTATTGACCATAATGTTGAAGAATGTCCCTGTCCTGCTTCGTTAGCAGGAGTCTCTCTATAAAAAGTAAGAACTCTTCCATTTGGCGACCATGATGGTGCTTCTTGATACCAATTTTCAGTTAGCAGTCTTTCACCTTCACCGTTAGTTCTCATTACTCCAATTGCATAACTACCTTTAAAGTTTTTGGTAAATGCAATTAAATCTCCTCTAGGAGACCAGACTGGTGTTGCATAGTTACCACCTTTATTTGATATTCTTTTTTGATTTCTTCCATCATTATCCATCACATAGATTTGTTGGCTACCACCACGATCAGAATTAAATGTGATTTTTTTTCCATCCGGTGAATAACTAGGGGAAGTATCAATTGCTGAATTGGTTGTTAGTCTAGTAACAACTCTACTTTTTAAATCCATTACGTATATATCTGAATTACCATCTTTTGCTAAACTCATTATAATCTTACTACCATCAGGAGAAAATCTAGGAGCAAATGTCATACCAGGAAAATCGCCGACAACTTCTTGATTTCCGGTTTCAATATTTAATAGATATACTCGTGGTAGATTTTTAAAATACGACAAATAAGTAATTTCTTGTTTAGTAGGATTAAATCTAGGTGTTAAAACTAATTCTTTACCACTTGTTAGATGTCGATGATTTGCCCCATCTTGATCCATAATAGCTAGTTTTTTAATTCTTTGATTTTTTGGACCACTCTCTGACACATAAAGTATTCTTGTATCAAAATATCCTTTCTCGCCCGTTAATCTTTCGTAGACCTTATCAGAAATCATATGGCTAATTCGTCGCCAGTTATCTAAGGTAGTAATTAGAACTAAAGCTTCAATTTCTTTTTCTGCAAGAGTGTCCCATAGTCTAAATTCAACTCTTAATTTATCTCCATCTACTATTTTTAATTTTCCAGTTACCAATGCTTGTGACTTAATTAGTCTCCAATCTTCAAATCTTGGCCTTAAGTGCATTGCTGAATTATTTTGAATAAATGCATCTTTATTTATTGGTTCAAATAATCCACATCGTTCTAAGTCAGCCTTAACTACATTTGAAAGATTGACTGAAATTTCACTTAATTTAGAAGAATCTATTTCATCGTAAAAGAAATCTGAAATAGCTATTGGCAACGGTTCTCTATTACCTTCAGTAATGTCAATTTCTATTAATGCTAGTGCATTATTTACTAAGCATAAGCTTAAAATTAAAATATATTGAATATGCTTTATCATAAAAATTTACCTAAGAATTTCCCTTGGATCAAAATTAAGTTGAAGGGTTTTCCAGTCTTCATACCTCTCTATTGAGGGAGTTTTAATAGGGTCACATCTTCTTACCGCTCTTAAAGCACTTTCTGCCAAGACTTTAAAATATTTCTCACTTGGTTTATTCATTCTCTGATGATCAGTTACTTCAGGTGGCTTCATAAGTGAACCATCTTGCCTTAATGATATCTTAACTTTTACAACCAAGCTATCATCTTCAGGCATTCCTATTGGTATGCTCCAACATCTTAAAAATTGTGACCTTATGGCGTCTTCTTCACTTAATGTTAGCTTATCTACTAGAGTATCAGTTGAATCTAATGATTCATATTCTTCGTCTTTGGCATCGTCAATAGACTTAGTGTCCTGGGCCATGTCAATTAGTTCCGCAATTTTTAAAGGGTCGAAGTTATCTTTCTTTTTTATAATTGGTTTTCTAACAGGCATATTTACAATTGATTTTTTTTCAACTAACTCAGGTTTAACAATTTCTTCTTCAGGTGCTGGATCTTTAACCTTTTCATCAGACTTTTCTATTTTTGGCTTAAGAATTGGTTGATTAATCTTTAAATTATCTTGTTTTTTATTATCATCTTTTTTTTCCTCAACTTCTCTTTTACTAATCTCAGGAACATTGGTTTTTTCTGTGATCTCTAATATTTCAACTTGAACGACTGGAGGAATGTCTATTGCTGGTGAATTAAAGATAGGCAAGCCTAAAACTGTCAAAATAATAAATCCAACATGAAGAAGTGATGAGGTAATAATTGAAAACTGCATATTCGTAACATCACATAATTAGTTAGTTATAGGTTTAGTTATTAAGGCTACTTTAGAAAAACCCGATCCAGATAATTCACCAAGAACTCGCATAACTTTTCCATAATTAATTACCTCATCGCCTCTAACATAAATTTTTGTATCTAATCTATTGTCTGTGATAGCAATTAATTTTGGAATAAGTTCTTTAATGTTTATCTCTGTTTCTTGAATATAGATATTTCCATCCTTCGATATTGTTAGCTCTAAAGGCTCATTGTCAGATTGAAGGGAGTCTGCATTGCTTTCTGGCAGATCAACTTGTACACCAACTGTTAACAGTGGCGCTGTAACCATAAAAATTATTAATAATACCAACATAACATCGACAAACGGAGTTACATTTATTTCACTAAAAGGTTTAGATTTAATATTTCTAGGCATAAATTAAAATTAATTCACCTTCTTTTTATCTAAGCCTCTCAAGAAAATATTATTGAATTGATCTTTAAATCTGTACATACGTGCTGACTCCTTGTTTACCTGGCCAGTAAATAAATTATATGCAATCACAGCGGGTATCGCTGCTAGTAATCCAAGTGCTGTTGCAAATAAAGCTTCTGCTATACCAGGAGCAACGACTGCAAGGCTAGTATTTTTTGAAATAGCAATGGATTGGAATGAATTCATTATACCCCAAACTGTTCCAAATAATCCTATAAATGGAGCTGTTGAACCTATAGTAGCTAAGTAATTAAACATACTTGATAACTTTTCAGTTTCTAAATCAATAGAAGATTCTATTACAGTATCCAGCCGACTTGGAAGAGAAGCAATACTCTTTTCACTTTCTGATTTTTTTATTTCTTTTACCGCTTCATCAAAAACGCTCTTAACGGGAAAATCTTCTTCGTCTTGAAACTCTTTTTGTATTTCTTTTATAGATTTTCCAGACCAAAAAACTGAGTCAAAGTTATTACTCAACTCTTTTATTTTTTTAAAAAGCTTTATCTTTTGAATTATTATTGCCCATGAAAAAATAGAAGCTGCAAAAAGCATTAAGATAACTAACTTAACAACTAAGTCGGCTCTAAAAAAAAGTGACATTAGTGTAAATTCATCATTTACTTGGGTACTTAGTTCTAATACGTCTGTTTCCATAATACTTTAATGAGTTAAAAAAATGTCATAATTGGGGCAACATTACTAAACTTGTGTTTCCTTATCCTTAAGTAACAATTTATATAGTTCTAAAAAATCATCTAATTTTATTATGCATAGTGATTCTCCTGTTTCCTGTCTATTCCTTCTAGTAATAACAACTGGCATTGAGTCAGAATTTGAAATTTCTATATTTTCTCTAACTTGAGCTACAGATTGATGTATTTGAAATTTTTCTGTCCTTTTGGCTTCAACATAGATATGAGGAGTATTTTTTAAATCACTTCCACCAGATGATTTTACTGCACCGCCTCCTGACAATGGAGCTCTTTGTACTAAGTCTTCATTACCAAATACAACTTTATTAAAATATTTTGCTAGCTCTCTTTCGTAACCATCGCCTTTTCTTTTTGGTGCTTTTCCTGACATATAGAAATTCGAATCAAATTATTTGTAATTAAGAGAATAATTTAATTGGCAATAAATGACAGTTAATAATGACTAAGCTAGAGTTGAAATGTCTTCATCAGAAATATCGTAATTTGAGAATACTGACTGAACATCCTCA
>Ga0257110_1001269_pt1 | contig 11937 bp, 10 predicted proteins | sample LP_taG_7_FD_190184 | JGI IMG/M metagenome (GOLD analysis project Ga0257110, IMG submission 190184) | Marine microbial communities from Northeast Subartic Pacific Ocean, Canada - LP_J_2015_P26_10m | ecosystem: Environmental > Aquatic > Marine > Oceanic | place: Canada: Northeast Subartic Pacific... | reverse complement strand
CGTGACGAACTCGTCGGTGTCTGCAATCATTGGGAAGGGCGGCGAGACCATCAAGGAGATTCAGGAGCGCTCGGGCGCGCGCGTCAACGTCTCGCAGAAGGACCCCGCCAACCCGCACGCCGACCGCACCGTCCGCATCTCCGGGCCGCCCGACGCTGTCGAGCGCGCGCGTCACATGGTCACTCAGCGCCTCGGCGAGCGCGAGCTCAGCGGCGCCATCGGCGGCGGCGGCGGCGGGCCGAGCGGCTATGGCGGTGGCGGCGGCTATGGTGGAGGTGGCGGCTATGGCGGAGGACCGCCGCCGGGCGGCGGGTACGGCGGAGGACCGCCGGGAGGAGGATATGGTGGGCCGCCGCCGGGCGGCGGCGGGTACGGTGGGCCACCGCCAGGGTACGGCGGACCAGGCGGCGGCGGTGGATACGGCGGGCCGGGCGGAGGGTACGGTGGCGGCGGCCCGGGAGGCCCACCGCCCTACGGCGGCGGACCACCACAGGGAGGGCCGGGCATGGGCGGACCACCGCCCGGGTACGCCTTCCAAGCGCCACCGCGCTCTGGCGGACCCGGCTTTTCGGCGCCGTCGTCGCTTCTCAACGATCTTGGTGGCGGGCCTCCCAGGTGCGCGCGCCCACCGCCCACGCCTGTCCACCACAGCCTCCACACCGCACGCCTCTGAGGAGAACAATCGGCACCAGGAAGATCCTGTGCTTACCAAAGCACAGCCTGTGCTTACCTAACCTTGACCCAGAACATCTCTGACGGCAGCGACCAGCGACCCTCCCACCATCCGCGATACCGCCCGGCGTCTCACCACCTCGTCCCGCCCGCTCTTAGGAACGACGGCTACAGCTTCCAGCCGCCGAGGCAGAACTAAGACTTTACGTTCATAAATATCTCACGTCGCGCGAACGCGGCCGCTCCGCAGCGTGCGTGCGCGCGTCGGCGTCGCGGGCGCCTTGACCGGCTGCGTGGGCGGGTCGTCGTCGTCGTCGACCGGTTTGCGAGCGCGGCGCGCCTTCGACGGCGGCGGCGACGCTGCCTCGGCGCGGCGCTTCGGCGGCTTGCGCTTCGTCTTCTCCGTCGGCGCTGCCTCCTCCACCACGGCGGTCTCCTCCGCCGCCGCTTTGGCGCCGCGCAGGCCATTCGCGAGCGGCGCCGCGCAGAATAGAGTCATGAACGCCCATCCAGCTTTCTCGTCGCCAAAGATTTGGTGGAACCGGTCGACGATCGCCTGGTAATTGGCCGCGGTGAGCGACTTGCCGCGCACCGACGGGCACAGCCAAGCCTGCGCGAGCTGGAAGCAGTGGGTGTCGACGGGCACGCATCCGTCGTACGAGTAGCTCATCAATAAGATGCAGTCGGCCACCTTGCGGCCGACACCGCACAGCTCGAGGAGCGCCGCGCGCGCGCTATCCTCGTCGTCCAGCGCGAGGCCGTCGAGGAAGGCCTCGTCGCCGCGCTCCGCCAGCTGGCGCGCCAGCGTGAAGATGCGCGGCGCACGGTACCCCCAGCCCAGCTCCCACAGCGTCGCTTCCGACAGCGCGCGCAGGTCTGCGGCGCTAGGGAATGCAAAGTGCTCGGCGCCGTACAGGTCGCGGCCGAGCGAGTTTGCCGGGAAGGCGGCGGCGAGGGCGGCGACCATCTGCATATTCCGCGCGATGTTGTTGTTCGCCGAGCCGACGAAGGTGACGAGCGCCTCGAGGTGCGGGATCGCGAGGACGCGCACGCCCGGCTGCGCCGCCGCGGCGCGCAGGAATTGCGCAGGCGGGTCGGGCCACGCCGACGGCTCGGCGCCGCGGTCGAGCGAGAGGTGCTCTGCCAGCAGCGCGCGCGCCAGGTCGGCGTCAGCGCCGGTGTGCGTGCGGAAGAAGCAGGTGCTCTCGTCCTCCTTCACCTCGAAGATGTGTCGGCCGAGCACGCCGATGTATGTGACGCCGCCGTCGTCGTTGGCGCGGCGCGCCCAGCGGAACGACATGCCGCTCATGAGCGTGGGCTCGAGGCGGAGGCGCGACGGCGGGACGTCGAGGTCGAGCCACGTGGAGGCCATCCTCGCGGTCGTCGCCGACGTCGTTACACGCGCCGCTTCTACACATTCACACCGATTCGCGAGAGCTCGGAACCTCCGGCCGCCGTCGTGGCGGACGTCCTTGCACATGCTTGGCCGCGACCACTTGCTCTGCCTCGGCCTCGGCGCCGCCGCCGGCGCCTTGGCGCTCGTCGCGATCCGGCGCCTCCGCACGCGCTCGCCGCGGACACCTCGTCCGCGTGGCGCGCACACGGTGACGCGGAAGCTCGGCGGCTCCGACGTCAGCATCACAGTGCTCGGCATGGGCGGCGCGTCGCTCGGCGACCTCTACACCCAGATCAGCGACGCCGACGCAGCCGCGGCGCTGCTCGCGGCGCACGCGAACGGCGTCACCTTCTTCGACACCGCGCCGTGGTATGGTGTCGGCCTTTCGGAGGTTCGATTCGGCCTCACGCTGCACCGACTGCCGCGCGACTCGTTCGTGCTCAACACGAAGGTGGGCCGCACGCTGACGCCGGACCCGACCAAGTCTGGCGCCTCGCACGGCTGGATCGGCGGGTTTCGCCACGATATCCGCTTCAGCTACGAGGCAGCGGCGCTCGAGGCGCAGATTGGAGACTCGCTCCAGCGGATCGGTGTCGGCCGCCTCGACACGGTGGTGATACACGACCTCGAGCCCAATGGCTGCGGCTGGAAGGCGGCCGATCCGGCCGCGGCGCTCGCGGTGACGCGACGGCACCTGGAGGAGCTCCGTCGGAGCGGCTTCGGCGCTCTCGAGCGGATGCGAACGAACGGGACGATCCGCGCCTTTGGCGCCGGCGTCAACATCGACGAGAATGGTGAAGACGCGGCGGCCAAGAGAGCGTGGAACCGCGAGTACGTGAGCGCGCTGCTGACGATGCATAAGGCGGGCGGGCGGCCGATCGACTTCTTCCTCTTCGCCAACCTGCACTCGCTGCTCACACACGACGCCTTCGACCAAGGATTGCTCGACGACTGCCATCGCGCTGGCGTGTCCATCGTGGTTGGGGGTCCGTTTTCCTCGGGCATTCTCGCGACCGGCGCCGACCCGCCGAACGGCACGCCGATGTACAACTACAAGCCGGCGTCCGCAGAAGTCCGCGCTCGAACTCGCGCAATCCAAAGCGCGTGCGCCCGGCACGGCGTTCCGCTCATCGCCGCGGCGCTCCAGTTCCCGCTCCTGCACCCGGCCGTGGCGTCGGTCATACCGGGTGGCAAATCTCCGGAGGAGGTGCGATCCAACGTCGAGCTTCTCAACCACCCAATTCCACCCAAGCTCTGGAGTGAGCTCAAGGCGGAGGGCCTGCTGCCGAGCGCGATGCCGACGCCAGGCTAACATAAATCGCACGTTCACGTAATAATCGACCCACTAGCTCTCCTCGTCGGAAGAATCAACCACCGCCGCTCCGCCGTTCGCCTTCGGCGCGGCGCCGTTCGCCTTCGGCGCGGCGCCGTTCGCCTTGGGCTTGGCGGCGCCGTTCGTCTTGGGCTTCGCAGCGGCGGCGGCGCCGTTGGCGGCCTCCTCGTCTGAAGAGTCGACGCCGGCCGCCGGCGCCGGCTTCGGCTTCGGCGACGGCTTCGGCTTCGGCGAGGCGGCGAGGGAGGGCTTCGGCGACGGCTTCGGCGACGCCTTCGGCTTCGGCTTCGGCGGCGGCGCCTCGTCGTCTGACGAGTCCACCGCCGCCGCGGCGGCGGCCGGCGGCGCGGCGGCCGGCGGCGCGGCGGCCGGCGGCGCGTCCGGCGGCGCGGCCGCCGACGCCTGGCGCGAGACGGGCTTCGACCCCTTAGCCTTCCTGCGCACGGGCGGCGGCGGCGCGGCGGGCGCGGCGGGCTCGTCGAGGCGACGCTCCGAGAGCGGTAACGCGTCGTCGCTGTCGTCGTCGGTCGAGTCGGCGACGGGTAGGTTGGCCTCCGCCTGCGGCGCGATCGTCTCGTCCATCTTCTGGAAGAAGGAGCGGAGGAGCGGCGGCGGCACGTCGCACGCGAGGTCGGCGCCGATCCTCGTGTTGATCTCAAAGATGCAGAGGCGGCCGTCGGGCCGCACCTTGTAGTTGAAGTTGCACACGCCCGAGTACGCGTGGAGGAAGGCGCCAAACGTGGTGAGGTGGGCGGCGGGCACGTCGCGCGATGACTTGCGGTAGTCGCGGAGCTCCCTCACGTGGGGCCAGATGTACTCCTCCTTATCGTACACGTACTTGGTGGCGATCGCGTCCTTGATCACGCCGCGGTCGACGAGCAGCGAGCACGCCCACTCCTCGGCGCCCACCACCAGCTCCTGCAGCAGCCAGCCGCCGTCGTACCGCCGGCTCAGCTTGCGCACCTCCTCCGCGTTCTGGACGATGTCGACGCCCTCGCCGTGCTCGCCCGCGGCCACCTTGAGGACGCACGGGTACGTCGCGCTCGCCGGCGTGGCGTAGTGGTCGGGGAGCATCTGCGGCAGCCCGATGGCGACGGCGTGGAGTCGGAGCGCCGCCTTGTTGCTCAGCCGCGCGATGATCGCTTCGCCTGACGTGAGGAGCGACCACCCCGCCGCTGCCAGCCGCTGCTGCTCCCGCGCCACCACCATCGCCATGTCGTCGGTGCACGGCAGCAGCCAGAACCGGCCGCGCGCCTTTGGCGGCGGCTTTGGCAGCGGCGCCGCCGGTGCCGGCGCTGACGGCGCCGCCGCCGCGTCGCCGGCCGACGGCGCGGCGGCGGCGGCGCCTTCGGCGGCGGCGGCGGCCGCGGCCAGCTCGGCCGGCTCGGCCGGCTTGGCCGGCTCGGCCGCCGACGGCTCGGCGGTGGCGCTGTCGCCGTCGGCGCCGTCGGCCTCGTCGGCCTGCGCCGCCTCGTACTCTTTGCGCGACGCCTCGAGCGCGGCGCGGAGGTGCTGCTCGCTCTCCTCGTCCGACTCAAAGTCCTCGTCGGCCGCGAGCGGCAGCGGCGCGTCGGCCTCGCCCTCCCACTCGAGGCGGTTGCGCGCGTGGCCGCCCATCCGCTGCACGAAGCAGTTCCAGTCGGGCTTGGCGGGCACGAGGTGGAACGTCGCGCCCGCCGCCGACGCGCGCGCCGCCCGCAGCCGCGCCGCCGCGTTCACCGCCGGCGCGGCGACGAAGCGGTCGATCTTCGCGCGCTTGCGCTTCGGCGCTGCCTCGCGCGGCGGCACGTACTCGCCGCGCGGCGCGCCGAGCACGTACGTCGAGCCCGACGCGGTGACGACGTGGTCGGGAAAGCGGCCGCTCTCCGGCACCTCCGACGTCGTCATCGGCTCGCCGTCGCGGTAGCCCGCCTTGCCGAAGACGAAGCCGTCGAGCGAGCCGTCCTCGCGGAACTTCCACCCCTCGAGGCGCGGCGTGGCGGAGACCATCGTGAACGAGAGCGCGTGCGCCGTCGACTTCCTCTATCGAATTGAAAGATGCGGCGGCTGGCAAGCGGAGTCCGACGGACAGCGCGCGCGGGCGCGCGCTCGATCGACGCGACCTCGAGCGAGATCCCGACGACCGATCATGTCAAAGGCACTCGTGGCGCTCTCTCTCCTGGCCGCGGTCGACGCGACTTCGCTCAACGCGCTGCGCCTTCGCGGCGGCGAGGTGCGCGCTTCCCACATCCCTATCACCTGCAGCGCAATTCTCTCACTCGCCTCTGCCGTCGCGCAATTCTCTCGCAGACAAAGGAGAAGGTGGCGATCATCGGCTCGGGCAACTGGGGCTCGGCGATCGCGAAGATCATCGGGCGCAACCTGCTGATGAAGGAGGGGTTCGATCCGGAGGTGCGGATGTGGGTCTTCGAGGAGGAGGTCGAGGTCGGCGGCGAGACGCGCAAGCTGACCGAGGTGATCAACGGCGACCACGAGAACGTCAAGTACCTGCCGGGCATCAAGTTCACCGAGAACGTGATCGCCGACCCGGACGTGACGTCCGCGGTGAAGGACGCGACGATGCTCGTCTTCGTGATGCCGCACCAGTTCCTCGCGCGCACGTGCCCGAAGATCACCGGGATGGCGCCGGGCTGCCGCGCGGTGTCGCTGATCAAGGGGATCGAGTTCGAGGAGGAGGGGCCGCTGCTGATCTCGAAGATGATCAAGGACGAGATGGGCGGGATGGACGTGTCGGTGCTGATGGGCGCCAACGTCGCGAACGAGGTGGCGCAGGACGAGTTCTGCGAGTCGACCGTCGGCTACTCCGACGAGGCCAACGGCGCGGCGTTCGTCCGCCTCTTCGACTGCCCGACGTTCCGCGTCGGCTCGATCAACGACGTGGCGGGGACCGAGCTGTGCGGCGCGCTCAAGAACGTCGTCGCGCTCGGCGCCGGCTTCTGCGACGGCCTCGGCCTCGGCGGCAACACGAAGGCGGCGATCATCCGCATCGGCCTCGCCGAGACGGCAAAGTTCGCCAAAATGTTCTTCGACGGCATCAAGGACGAGACCTTCATGGAGAGCTGCGGCCTCGCCGACCTCGTGACGACGTGCTTCGGCGGGCGGAACCGCAAGTGCGCCGAGGCGTTCGCCAAGGGCGAGGGCGACTGGGAGAAGATCGAGGCCGACCTTCTCAACGGCCAGAAGCTGCAGGGGACGATCACGGCGAAGGACGTGTCGACGGTGCTGAAGGCGAAGGGGCTCGAGGCCGAGTTCCCGCTCTTCACGCGGATCAACGCGATCGCCTTCGAGGGGATGCCCGCCTCCGAGATCACCACGTTCTAGAGAGTACGTCGCCATACGAAGTCACGATTCTAAATTATTTAAAACAACGACCGCCACGCGCTTCAGCCGGCGGCGAGCGTGGCGAGCGCCGCCTCGTGCGCGGCGCAGAGCACGGAGGCCCACGCGCTGCAGTTGGCCTGCGAGCGGAAGCGGAAGCAGTAGTGGCGGCCGGCGCACTCGATGAGCATGCAGGTGCGGTCGTCCTCCTGCACTCCGACGCGGCGCATCGACGTGAACGGCACCTGCGACACCGGCCCTTTCGGCTCGCCGCCGCCGCCGCCGGGGCGGAGCGGCGCGACGTGCTGCCAGCAGAGCGCGGTCGGCGTCGCGAAGACGTAGCGGTCCTGCCACGTGATCAGCTGCCAGCGGCCGGCGGAGTGGAACCCCGTCTCCTTCTGCAGCACGCCGAGCGGCGTCCGCAGCATCTCGACCGTCGGCGGCGGCGGCTCGGGCGCCGGCTGCGGCGGCGGCGGCGCGGGCGGGCCGCTGCGGGCGCGCCACAGCCACCGCCGGAGCGCGCGCTGCAGCAGCCGCACGGCGCGCATGAAGCGGCGCCACCGCCACCGCTCCTGGATCGTCACCGCCGCGCGCCACTCGACGCGCGCGCAGACGAAGTGGAGGCCGAGCGCGAGCGCGAGCCGATCCCGCCGCAGCTGCCGCACGCGGTGGCGCGCAAACAGGCTGCGCGCCGCCGCCTGGATCGCGGCGGCGGCGCCCGCGTCGCCCGCGTCGACGGCGTCCACCGGCGGGTAGCTGCTCTTGAGCGGCACCTCCGCCCGCGCCGCCTCGGCCGCGATCGTCGACGCGCGGTGCTTCAGCGTCTCGGTCGCCTCGATCGTCGACGCGAGCGCCTGCAGCATCGCCTTGCCGAGCGTCTGCGTGATCGGCTTGCCGCCGAGCGAGAGGACGAGGACGGGCGCGCGCGCGCCGCCCAGGGCCTGCAGCAGCGCGCCGTCGCTTACCTCGTCGCGCTGGCCCTCCAACCGGAGCACCTGCGCCTCCGGCCGCCAGCCGCGGCGGTGGAAGAGCCGGTCCTTCACGGCGGCCACCGTGACGGCGCGGTCGAGGCGCAGCACGCACGGCTGGTGCGGCGACGGCGGCAGCACGACGACATCGCGCAGACCAAGGGCCATGATTTGCGGCGGGTTGCGCGGTGGTGTCGCGACGCGGTGCTCGCGAGCTCGCGATCGTGAGGTCGTCTGCACGCCCGCGCCGACGCGCACCGCGCGACGCAAATTTTTACGTCGGGATGCCCCTTCTCGCGCGTCTCGGCGCGCGTCTGCTGCAGCGCGGCGCCCTCGCCGCCGTCCCACGCGCCGCCGCTCTTCCGCGCGCGCTGGCGCCGCCGCTCTGCGGCTGCCCGCGGCTCACCGCGTCGCCGCTGCTTACATCAACCTCACCACTGCTGCCGGTGACCGCGCGGCGCCACATGGCGCTCTGGAGCAGCGACGCTGTGAAGGAGTGGGTGACGGAGCGGGTGGAGGAGGACCCGAAGCGGTGGAGGCCGCGGCTCTTCCGACACCCGGAGACGGGCAAAAAGAAGTGGCACGCGCCGTGGCTCTCGCGGCGCAGGCGGGCGATTAAGATCAAAGCCGCGATCAAGGCCGGCGAGATCGCGCTCGAGCCGACGGTGATGTCGCGGCTGCCCTACTTCAAGGGCCACAAGCGCGAGCGGATGCGGCCGGTCAAGGCGGCGTACATCGAGGAGCAAATGAAGGAGATGCCGCGGCTGATCGCCGAGCACAGGCAGACGCTGCGCGAGGGGCGCGCGAAGTGGAAGCGCGAGCGGAAGTTCAAGTGATCACCGTCGTCTCGTCTTTGGGCTCCGCATTGCGAGCGTACGTGTAATACAATAATTATTTTGCGCGACGGCCGTCACGGCGCGCGCTCATACGCCGTCGTCGCCGCCGCCGTCAGCCTCCGCAAAATTCTTTGCCCTCCGCGGACCGGGCGCGAAGACGATGTCCTGGAGCTCCTGCTTCGTGATGACCTCGACCAGCTTGAGCGAGACGCGCGGCTGGCCCTTGTACTCGAGGCTCGTCACGATCACCCGCACCTTGCTGCCCGGCGGCCCGGTGCACTCCTCGACGAAATCCATCACCTCGTCAGCATCGATCCGCTCGTCGCTGAGGGTGCTGACGTGCACGAGGCCAAGCGACTGCTCCGCGCCGCCAATCTTCACAAAGCAGCCGTAATCAGTGATCTTGGACACAAGGCCGTCGTACGCCTCGCCAAGCACGAGCGGCTGCGGCGCGTACGGCGACGCGAGCGCCTGCGGCCGATTACTGCGCACGGCGGCGCGGCGCGGCAAGGCTAGACTATTCCAGCCGGCGGAGAGGCACAAGAGCGAGAGCGCGCAGGCGAGTCTCATCATCCTGTCGACGTGATGGCCTGGCCAGGAGGGAAGCCTCGTCGAAAAACGGCCAAGTCCAGGAAAGGCAGGTCTGTCGTGGTTCTCGTGTTCGCGCCGCACGCAGCTCACGCAGAGCCAACCCCGAGAGGCAACCCGCCTCGACAGCACGCCTCCAATGAACGCCACCACAGCCCCCATCGTCCTCGCGGCCTTCGAGGACCCCGACGAGGTGCTCGAATTCGCCATCAGCATCGGCCTCTATGTCTTCGTCGTGCTTCCCCTCGCCGTGCTGCTCGGCTACATCGTGTGCGGCCGCGGCAAGTACGGCTGTGCACACAGGCGCGCGCGCGCCGCCGGCGAGCAGCAGTCGCTGCTGGGCGGGGCGGCGGCGGGCGGCGACGCCGCGTCGGCCGCCGAGAGCGGGAGGGCGCCGCCGCCTGCGGCGGCGGCGCGCCCGCGGTCGGACCCGGCGGCGGCCTCTTCGCCGCTGGCGCCGGCGCCGTCATCGGCGCCGGCGCGGCAGCCGCTCGCTCTGGCGCCGGCGCCGTCACCGGCAGCCGCGCGGCAGCCGCTGTCGCTGTCTGCGGCGCCCACGCCGAAGACGCCGGAGGTCGTCGACGAGGACGCGGCGCGCGGCGCGACGACGCCGCCGGGCTCGATGACGCCGCAGATGCAGTGGTTGCTCCGCCGCGAGGAGTCGGTGGCGACGCAAGACGCGACGCCGCCCTCCGTTTCGGCGAGCCCGGCGGCGGCGCGCCGGCGCCAGAGCCCGACGGAGGAACAGGTCGCCGAGGTCTCCTCGCGCGTCACGAGCTTCGAGACGTCCCCGCGCCGAGGCCGTCGGGCGAGCACCTAGCAACGCATGCACAACCCACTCGTAAAATTCTACCTCGCGCCGTCGAGCCGCGCACGGCTCCTCGTCGCCGCGCGGTGCAGGTAGACGAGGTCGTTCGCTGTGGGCAGGCCGAAGTGGCTGAGCATCTCGCTCTCGCGGCCGTCGAGCCCGGGCGGCGGCACGTAGCGCCGCGGAGGGCGAGTCAGCTCGGCGAGCGACAGCGGCACGCCGTGCGCCGGCTGGCGAGCCGCCTCGGCGGCGGACGGCGCGGGCGCGTGCCGCTTCTTCTCGAACGGGCCGAACGCCTCCCGCGAGAGCGCCGCGCGCGCCGCGGCGCCGCGCCCGTCGGCGTGGGCCTGGAAGTCGAATCGGAGCAAGCACGCGAGCGTGTCGCCGCCGCCCTCTCCGGCCTTGACCGGCGGCGGCACGAACCGCCGGTTGCGCCGGTGCATGGCGCGGAGGGCGGACGACGGCAGCTCGACCGGCGCCGCCGCGGCCGGGGGCGCGAGCGAGGGCGCACTCGCGCTTTGGTGCAGCGGTGGCAGCCGCCGCGCTACGAAGGCGTCAAGAGATGCGTCAAGCTTCTGGAGCGCCTCCGTGCTCGGCGTGGGCTCGAGCGCGGGCTGCCGGGTCGTCGCCTGCGTCGACCACTGCCGGTGGAGGCCAGGGGCCTTCCGAGAGATGGTGTACGGCGGGGCGAAGAGCATAGGTGGAAAAGCAGCAACAGCCAGGCGTCCGCGACTTCGACTTCACACTTGACCATGAAGGCGCGCACCGCTGTGTGAAGGCGCGATCGGCGTCGCGCCAGCGCGCGCAAAAACCTCTCATGGCTCTGCTCGCTGACGCCGAGCTGCCTCCGCTGCCCGTCTGCACGGCGCTCGACACGTTCCGCAAAGAGCCGTCGCGCGTGAGCGAGCTGGTCATCTCGGCCATCGCGCTCGAGGACGCGCAGCTCCCGAAGCTCATTGAGCACATGCACCACTCCGAGTGCTCGATCGAGCTGCTCGACCTCGGGTTCAACCGGCTCACAGACGCTGGCGCGCGCATGCTGTGCGACGCGCTGTGCGCGAGCTTGCAGTGCGCGACCGAGCTCGCGCTGATCGTGCTCGGCGGCAACGCGATCACGCCGGCCGTCGCCGAGGAGATTGGCGCGCGCCTGAAGGGCGCGCGGCCCGACCTCGAGCTCGATTTTGCGCCGCGGCTGCGCGGCGCGGAGGCCCTCTGCTCGGTCGGCCTCGTCGTCGAGGGCTCGCCCGCAGCGGCGGCCGGCCTCGCCAAAGGCGACGCCATCGTCGCCTTTGGGCTGATGCGCTCGTGCAAGCAGCCGTCGCGGCAGTTCCGCAGCCACCCGGAGCGGATGCTCGACAACATGCACTGGTACCAGGGTGTCGCCACGTCGGTGGTGCCTGCGCTGCAGGCGGCCGCGGGCGGCGTCATCGACGTCGTCGTCGAGCGCAAGGGCGCCGGCGGCGAGCACGTCCGGCTGGCGCTGAGGCCCGCCAAGTGGGTGGGCGAAGGCCTGCTTGGCTGCAAGCTCAAGGACAAGGGCCCCGTCGTCGAGGCGAAGCCGGAGTGGCGAGAAAAGAAATAGTTTTCGCTTCACGATCACGACGATCTCGCGTGGGACAGAAGGGCGGAAGGCCACAAGCAATTTCGTGCAACAGCCGCAACGCGATTGGCTGTCTATTGCCGGTCTCGTGCGTGTGACCATGCTGAACATGGGCGCCTTCATGATGGATCCTGTCGGCAGTGTAATCGAGGCCAACAAATCTCAGTGGAATAAAATCGGCGATTGCGGCCCTGCCGCCGACACAGCGTCCGGCAGGGCGGGGCTCCACCTCCAGCCGGCGCGCGAGGAAATTGCCCGCAAGCTCATCGGCAATCACGTGAAGGTCCTGAAGGACTGCACCAACAGCGCTCCGCTGACGCAGCTCGAGCTGAAGCGCGCGCCGTGGAGCGGCGCGCAGCACGCCGACGAGATGCTGCTGGCCTCGGTCCACCGGCTGCTCGGCAGCCCAGCGAACTTC
>Ga0257110_1001268_pt1 | contig 11940 bp, 2 predicted proteins | sample LP_taG_7_FD_190184 | JGI IMG/M metagenome (GOLD analysis project Ga0257110, IMG submission 190184) | Marine microbial communities from Northeast Subartic Pacific Ocean, Canada - LP_J_2015_P26_10m | ecosystem: Environmental > Aquatic > Marine > Oceanic | place: Canada: Northeast Subartic Pacific... | reverse complement strand
AGCATCAGTTCGTTCTACAAGTAGACCGTCAGCACCAGCAAATGTAATATTATCAGCAGTTCCAGCATTATCAGTTAATCTTAATACTGAATCTGCGTTTCCAGCAGCAGTTTCTGCAGAAATAGAATATGTAGAGTTTGCAATGTCTGCAGTCAAATCAATCTGAATCTCATCACCAGAATCGCTAATTGCTAGTCCAGTTCCTGCGACCAAAACAATTTGATCTGTAGTACCGCTAGAATCTTCAAGACGAATTATTTTTCTTGCAAGATTCTCTGCCGTAGTTCCTGTAGTAAAATCAACAACGTTAATATTATAAGTAAGTTGAGTATTACCTAGAAGTGTTGCAAAATCTGAAGATGTGGTACTATTTGTGGTTACCAATCTTTGACTAGTCCAACTTACTCCATTGGAGTAATACATTACTCCAGTATCATCCGCATATGCAAATTTACTTTCTGAATCTGCTACTGCAGGGAATGATGATACGTCAGCATATAGAATTGATGAAGATCCTCCTCCACCGCCACCAGTAATTCCTCCTGCCGGAGATGCGTCAACCCATTGATTACTATCAGAATCTGCAAAATATACTTTTAATGATCCGCTATCACTCTTCCACCACAAATCACCATTAACCGGATTTGCGGGAGGTACATCTGCTGTTAATACTTTTGCACTAGTAGCGGATGAAGAGGTGGGACTAGCATCTACCCATTGATTTGTATCCCCGTCTTCATAATAAACTTTTAGTACACCACTATCACTCTTCCACCAAAGTTCGCCATTAGATGGATTTCCCGGTTGATTATCTGAAATTGCAATAGTGGACTTTAATAAGTACCCTGCTTGAGAATGATCACCCCATAGAAATGAACTGTCCCAGTTAGCAATTCTTAAATGCGTTACTGAATAAGCAGGAGATGCTGAAAATATAGGATCACTTTCTTGAAAATTTGAGGTAAACTGATATGCAGAATTCCAATCACTAATATTTTGTGTAGTTACATCCGAAGCTGCAGATGCTGTAAATATTGGATCAGTTTCAGAACCAATAGATACGGCGTGCAGATCAGCAGCGAGTAAGTTAATCTCTTGTCTTTGCTGTTCCAGACTGAAAGTTTTAGCTACATTCCTTAATACCATTGATATTACGCTACTGGGACAGTCTTTTGATTATTTATCATACCTTCATAATGTATGCCAATGAATAATACGGAGGTCTGTTTTCGTGTGCAGTATTACCCCCCGTATTTCCAGTATCACTGCTACTATTAGGATCAATTGATACAGCAGCAGAAGAAGTTCCCGCTGAAGAAGAACCAGAAGAACCAGATGCACTTCCGGTGCTTCCACCACCACCAGCGGTAGTATTTGCAGATTGATTTCCGGTATAGTTTGGACCGCCATCACTAGTAGATCCACTAACAGATACACTAAATGAATGTTTGTGATTTGAACTTTGGTTGCCAATATTTGCATTAATATTATGAGTGTGATTACCCACATTGCTAGTGTTTGCATTGTTTCCACCATCCCAATCACTAGTCCACTCTGGACCATTAGGACCATTGTCATCAGTGCCACGACCAAATTCTGTAGAATGACTGTGTGATCCACCACCTCCAGTATTTCCACTAATATTATGACTATGATTTGCACTTTGGTTACCAGTATTTCCACTATCACTACCACTAAAATTGTGACTATGATTTGCAATACTATGACTATGATTCCCGACAACGTGGGTGTGATTTGCTATACTATGAGTATGATCTCCAATATTATGGGCATGTGCGTCTACATTATGACTATGGGTTCCAAGACTATGAGTATGAGAAGCAATAGTATGAGTATGTGAGGCTAAATTTGATGGAACTAAAGTTACACTTTCACTACCACCAGTATCTCCAGTACTATAAGTTCCTCCGGAACCTATAATAAACATTCCTCTTAAATCTGGAGTAGTACTACTTCCAACCGTTTGACCATTACATAATGCCCAACCAGAAGGAACACTACTTGCAGCACCAGACCACATCACAATAATTCCATTTGGAATTGATTCGCCTGCACCCTGAGATAAGGAAGTAATCTGTCCTTGACCGTTTACTGTAATTTGGTCTGGATTAGTATACGTACCTGGTGTAACACCAGTATCTGCTAATTCTATAGTCCCACTAGTTGTGATAGGACCACCACTAATTCCTGTTCCTGTGTCTATCTGAGTAACTGTTCCACTACCACCACCACTACTTCCTCCTGCACTATCAATAGTAAATCCAGCTGAAGATACATTACTAAATGTAATATTATTTCCGGCACTGATTGTTATACTAGTAGTACCTGCTGTACCACCGGAAACTGGAGTGGAAAGAAAATCCAATTGAACAGATGTAGATCCTCCAATCAACTGTTGCGAATAATTATTAGTGCTGTACCCTGCTTGACTATGATCACCCCATCCATATGCAGTATCCCATTCAGTTGCATTTGCAATTTGAGATTCATTTGCTAATGCAACCCAAGCACCTGCATGTGCAAAATATCCTTTACCAGTTCCATGTACATGAGCAAACATGCCATGATAAGAGGATGCACTTGGAAGATCTCCAGTAGTAGAGAATACGTTTGCAAAATATACTTTACCTGTTGTATTAATATCTCTAGTTGTTGTTGCACCTCTACTAAGAACAGAATCTAGGGTATCAGATTCTGCTGTTCCACCACTGGACAGATCTGGTGGTGTATAAGTAAATACACCTGTACCATTATCATAAGAAAGACCTGCGGTTCCTGGTGAATTAACACTTACCGAAATATCGGTTAGAGCAATACCTCCACTGCTAGAACCACTACCAGAAGAAGCAGTATGCTTAATCATGTAACAAAGAGAGTAATATGGTGGAAGATTCTTTCCTGTTCCACTCTCACCTACTGTAGTCGTACTCCCAGTACCCCCATTTAGAGTGTTTCCAGAAAGATTTGCTGTAGTATTAAAACTAAATGTGTGATCATGATTTGTACCAGTTGCTGCATTTGTACTTCTTGGTGAATAATCACCGGTATAATTACTTCCTGATGCCAGACCAGAACCAGTTCCTACAGTTCCAGAAATAGCATGCGTGTGGGGGACATCGTTAGTACCGGTAGTACCACTAGCACTAATATTAACGGACGTGTTTATTCCGTGGAAGTGGTCAGGTCCTGCGTGAGCATGTTCTACCGTAATAGAATCAGTACTACCACCAATAGCATTAACAGCGTATGCAGAACCGGCACCAACAATAAATCTATCTCTTAAATCAGGAACATTAGAACCGGTAATTGCCTGAAGTGCTGATGTTGATGCTGTACCTCCATCACAAAGTTGGTACTCACTAGGAATAGATGCTACTGATCCTGCCCATGCAACAACAGTACCTACCGGGTCTGATGAACCACTACCACCACTGCCACCAGTCTGATCTGCTACCCAAGCATAATCAGAACCATTCCAACTGAGAATTTGACCTGAAGAAGCACCACTAACATTAAGATGTGAATCTACGTTAGAATTTTCATAAGAACCACTAGTGTCATTGTATAATGCAGTTGGAGTCAGTAATAATCCGTTTGATTTAACACCGGAAATTGAAATATTTGAACCGGTACTTGAAGTTGAAACTTTAAAACTACCGGCAGTCCCAGAAGTAAGAGTAACCCAACCACCAGTAGATCCTACCGCTCCACTTACATCCGGAGTAACAGTTACACCATTTACTTCATACGTGTAATTTGCAGTATCTGCATATCTAACAAAAATTTCTACAGGACCATTAAGTATGGGGAGATTTGCACCATTAGCAGTATTATCCCATCCTAGGTAATCTGCACTTGTAGTTTCTGCTTTTGACCAACTAGTCAAACTTCCATCAAACATCTCAGATGAAAGGTCGCTAGCAATCCATCCAGAAAATACTACACCATCTGCCCACTGATATGTTGTTCCTGAACCTCCACTACTACCGCCACTAGATTGTGCTACCCAAGCATAGTCGCCATTATTCCAACTTAATACATGACCATTAGTTGGAGAAGGTAATGAATTTAAATGCGAGTCAACATCAGAATTTGCGTATCCCGTAGAAGTTGCTGGTTTATTAGTTAAATCTGTATAACTTCCAGAAAATAATGTAGGTTTATCAGTTAAATCATTATAACTTTCAGAAAATAATGTGGGTTGATTAGTTAAATCGGTATAACTTCCAGAGAATGTGGAGTATCCTGAAAGGTCTGGAGGTGTATATGAAAATAATCCTGTAGTATTATTGTATGATAAATCTGCCGTACCTACTGAAAGTACATTAACTGTTAAATCATCTAGTTCAATAGGATTACCAGAACTGCCACCAGAAGCAGTTGTGCAGTATATAAAACATAATGAATAATACGGAGGGAGATTTGTGCCGACCGAAGAGACACCCTGAGATCCAGTATTACCGCTAAGACTTACATTAACACTAACATTATGACTATGACTTAGATTTGAACTATTTGTACTTCCAGTTACACTTACATTATGTGAGTGTGATCCTGCATCAGAAGTATCTGCACTTTTATTTCCACCACCATTACCTTGAGGATTATCTAATGAGTCAAAACTGCCACCTTGCTGCCCACCAAATGTATTAGCACCCCATCTATGATCGTGACTTCCGGTGTTACTTGTACTACCAGAACCAGAAACATTATGAGAGTGATTACTTAATTGACTGTTAGTACTACCGTTTGAAGTACCACTACCAGACCAAGTATGTGTATGAGATGGTAGAGTAGAATCTACATTACCACCAGTAGTTCCTACCGCATAAGTACTACCAGAACCTACAACAAATCTATCTCTTAAATCCGGAGAATTGCCTGTACCATCACAAAGTTGCCATCCAGTAGGAATATCAACGATAGCCCCAGACCACATCATGATAGACCCTATGGCAACATTACCACCGCCACCTGATCCACCGCCACCTGATCCACTATTTTGGTCAGCACCTAATTCCCATCTACTATTCGTACCATTATATTTAAGAACCGCTCCATCATTAGGAGTTCCTGAAATTAATACATCAATTAAATCATTTAATGACGAAGGAATTGTTGGTTTATTAGTTAAATCTACGTAACTTTCAGAAAATAATGTAGGTTTATCAGTTAGATCATTATAACTTTCTGAGAATAATGTAGGTTGATTAGTTAAATCTGTATAACTTCCAGAGAATAAAGTTGGTTTATTGTTTAAATCATTATAGCTTCCAGAAAATGTAGAGTATGCTGAAAGATCTGGTGGTGTATAACTCAATACACCACTAGTATTATTATATGATAAATTTGCTGTACCTACTGAAAGTACATTAACTGATATATCTGATAATGCAATACCAGTACCAGATGCAGTCAAATCAGCAGCAGGTGACCATTCTGTACCATCCCATTTCAATACCTGACCAGTTGATGGAGATGTGGAATTTACATCAGTTAGATCTGATACTGAAAATGTAGGTTTGTTGATTAAATCATTATAACTTCCGGAGAATGTAGAGTATCCCGAAAGATCTGGGGGTGTGTAACTGAATACACCACTAGTATTATCGTATATTAAACTTGCAGTACCAGGAGATAAAGAAGTTACGGTAATATCTGTTAATGCAATTCCACCACCCGATGAAGCGACTGTTCCTGCTATCCAAGTGCTACTAGGAGCATTCCAAATAAGTGCTTGACCAGTAGTAACTCCTGTGGTATCAACATCAGTAATATCATTTAATGCAAATGCAACCGAAGTTAAATATCCAGATGTTGAGTGATCTCCCCATCCATATGCAGTATCCCAGTTAGAAGAGTTTGCTACTGCTGTATTAAGATCAGATGTTGTTGCATAACCTTGAGTAGAATGATCTCCCCATCCATATGCAGTATCCCAATTACTTATCTTGGTATTAGTTATATTTGCTGCAGCAGAAGCATTGAATACCGGATCAGTTTCTACTGCACTATTAGTAAATGTTATCTGACCACCGGATAATCCAATTGATAAACCAGTTCCTGCAACTAATACAACATCAGCATTAATGCCATCAGAACCCGTAAGTCTAATTATTTTCCTGTCTGGTCCACTACCATCAACAGGGTTCATAGTATAAGTAGTAGGTGCTACTGCTCCCTGCGATAGAGCATGCACATCAGAAGCAAGTGAATTAATTTCTAGTCTCTGTTGTTCTAGACTAAAAGATTTAGCTACATTTCTAAGAACCATTGGACTTCAGCAACTGGTGCAGTAGGGATTTAATTTCACCGACTTCATTTTTCACATAGTCTAGTTCCTGTTCCATATTACGAAACTTATTTCTAGACTTTTTATATTTTTCAAAAGACGATCTGTCAGTATTTATGATCGCACCTGTACCGGAATCACGATACAGGTGATCTTCGTTCTTAACCTTTATATGTTTCATATTAATAAGAAGCTACTACTCTCAAGTCTTGAACTTTAGGAACATATGCTGGATTACTAGATTTCAGTATAATTTTAATCGCGAATGAAGAAAACTCGGGGAGATCTTCAATACTATATGATAATTCTTGATACGAATCTTGTTTTTCTGAAATACTACTAATAGAATTTTCAGAAGATGCAATTACATCTACATCAGGATTTCCAGTTTCATTAAAATATACCCATTCAATATCATCAAAATTTTCTTGTGATGAAGATTTTTTAATTCTATAAAGAATTTTAATATTTTCAATGTCAGACACATTTACTGTAGTCTTAACATCAATTGATGTTCCTGGATTTTCAATAGAAATTTCTTTAGTAACATACTTAGCGGCACTAGAACTATTTTTTGATTGATTATCAGAAACAAAATCTATACCGTTTGAATACGTAATTTTAGAAATTTCAATAAAATTATACTCATCATTTGGTTGATCTTGATATGATAAAATATCTCCAACTCTAAAGATATCTTCGTTTTGAGCATCAACTGAAGCATTTCTTGTAAATGATGCAGAGTCAATAATCTTTCCTGTGTAATCATCAGAAATTGGTTGCTTATCATTGACTACAGTCAATGTACCAGATTTTTCATTCCATAAAACAATTTTTCCTGTAATTTTATTATCATAAGTATCAGCAAGAACTGATGGGTTTCTTGCTGTTACATATGTTGGAGGAACAATTATATTAGGAATTTGGAATACTTGTTTAGATGCACCCGACAAAGCTACCGTAGTAGTTCCAGTAAAAGTTTGATTTGAAAAACTTAATTGTTCACCTGGAGTAAATGCATTTGTAGTTTTTAACTTGACATATACTGTAGTACCAGTAACTTTAATAATTTCACCCGATGCATTAGTTGTTGATCCAGCAATAGTCTGATTTGGTTGAATAATTTCTGTAGTAGTATCAATTCCAGAAACAATAAAACTATATACTGGATAAAATTCTAAGATTTGATTTTTTCTTCCAAATCTATCTTCCGAACCCGTCGCATTTTCTACTTTATTTGTAATAGTTTTAACTGTGGAACGAGATAGATCTATGATAGGTGATAGATGAGAAACAGAACTTGAAAGATCAATTTTATATGTAAGAGACCTATCTAGATTATTAATAGTTTGATTTACTCTTGAAGCAATTAACTTCTGATTGATAAAGAATATATCCTCATTCAAAAATGTTTTTTCATAACCAGTTTGACTATATGAAGTAAAGGTATTAACATTATCATCTACCGGAGAAACATTAGTTGTTTGTACAAAACTGGTAACTTCTGTACTTCCAAAAGATAAGAAAGGAACTACTGCATGTAACTTTTCAAATTTTCTATTATATGATGCTAAGATAGAATCTCCTCCACCAAAGGCATTTGACGAAGATCTACTACTAGAGAAAATGTTATAGTAATCTATACCCGTATTATGAACTTGATACAGTCTACTATTAAGTTGTGAAGCAGCAACTCCACCAATATCTAAACAATTTTTAAAGAATACGTATGATTTTTTATCAGAATCAAATCCATTATCCGGATGATTTACTTTAAGAATAAAATTATTATTCTTAAACAGAGTTGACGTAGCAGAAGTATTTGATTCTGCACTAGATTCAACACTATTAAGTTCTAATTTTTCATATCCTAAATTTTCGTTCGTGAGTAATAAAGATGCAGTTCTATCTGTATTAAATTCTGCCCGGTTAAGTTTAAATTTAACATCTTCAAATAAATCTTCAACCCAATTATTAGTATTTTGAGATTTGAATAATGATCCTAAAGCAGGTTGTGTTGTTACTGTTGTGCTGGTAGCAATTTCAGTTTCTCCTAACTTAGATGCCCAGATAAGATAATCTGTAGAATCTGTTTCTACAACCATAGAGTATTCAGTATCTGACTCTAGATATACAGGATAATCAAACTTAAAGTTTGTTGGAGTAGTTGATTCAGTTACTCCATCTTCATCAATAGCAATACCCATACGAACTGCAGGACTATCAATAGTAATAAATGACTCAATTTCAGCACCAGCATTACCAGTTCCGGTTCCACCAATAATAACTGCAGGAGGTTCGGTGTATTCTGATCCGGGAAGTACAATTTCAGTGTGGTAAACTTTACCGCCAGAAACTCTAACTGTAGCAGTTGAATTACCACCACCTGGCAATTGAGGACTTTCAATAGTTAAGATTGCAGAATCGTAATCTGACCCAGTGTTCTTAACTTTTAAGTCTGTAACTCTTCCAGAATCTTTAGTAATTTTTAAAGTTGATGTTTTGTTATTTGCATTATTAGATTCCGTTATAGATGGAACTTCTAGAAGTTCATCTGGTTTAAACAATTTACCATTGTGATTACTTAATACTAATGTATAAACTTGGTCATTAGTTAACGTAAATATTCCTGTTGTTGAAGCATTAACTGCGGTATTATTTTTGTCAAATACTTTTGAAATAGGACCAGATGCATTGGAAGAAGATCCAACTACCTTCTCATCTTTAGTTATGGTTAAGGTTTCACTAGCAAAAACTCTCAAATAAGTTTCTGGATTTAGAATTTTTTGAGTTCCGGGAATAATATTTTTTCCCGGTTTACCACTTTGAGTATCAGTCAAATAGACTCTCAGTGGAATAGTACTACTCTTTGCAGAGAAGAATAGATCTACACTAGTTACAAATACACCACCTTCAAATCCTTCTACGTTAAATGTTTGGGCAAGTGGATTTGGTTTGATTGGATTTTCGGTATTACTATCAGTAACTTGAATTCCTTCGTTTGATTTAAAGAATGCAGGAGTAGTTGATATAATTGAAGATGGATTTTCTGGAAGAAGACCTGTTGCATAAAACTTAACTTCTGCATATGAATCCACATCATCTTTAGGTGCATCAGTAGAACTAGATGTAAATCTAATAGTCTTTACTCCTGTTGAAAATCTCATTTCATCAGCATCAGTATCATATACAACTGTTTTAGTATCACCAGTCCATGTTGCATTTTCTCTAGGTGGAAGACCAGCAGGAATTAAAATAATACCACTAGCATTACCATTTTCATCAGTCTTAACTTGACTGTTAAAAGATGATAAAGAATTTCCTGCAATACCAGTATATCTAAAATCTGGATTAATCCAACGGGAAATATCTCTACTCTCCATAAAGACTGAAATATTTGTATTTGGTTTCAGTCTACTAATGTTAAATTTAACTGGAATACTTCTAGCAAAGAAAGATAACGAAGTTGAAATAACATTATTCCCTACACCTTTAGTGGAAATACCTTTTCCAATTTCATTATTTTCTGGACTAATATTAGAAGAACTACCAACTGAAGCACTTGTTACTGAAGAATCTGATATGCTACTATTAACATCTGAGAATGATGCAATATTAAAGAACGACCTACTCGCACCTAACCAGTTAACTTTATACGAATTGTAGATACTTGAGAATGCATCCTTTAATTCATTTTTTGCTAAGAAAATTGAATATAGATTTGTGTTATTGTCATTTACTAATGGAGCAACACTTGTATCATACCAAGAGTCTACATTAGGTCCGACAAATGCATCACCAACGTATTGTAAGACAACAAATGGATTTGGATTAATAGTCTTTGTAGCAAAACTATTACCCAATAATTCTAATTCTGAATACGGTAATGTGACACGATCATTATTTTTAACATAACCAGAAATAGATCTTTGATCATCTCTCTGATTAACTTCAATTAAAGTAAAAGAATCTTCTTTTGATTGAGGTCTCATCACAGATTGCTGAGTATCAATAGAGCACTTATAGTCAATAGATTGTAAAGAACCAATTTTATGAGTTTCAAAATTATCTACAATAAATCCGCTCTTAAATCTATTAACGCCAGCAGCATCAATGATTTGCATATTTAATGCTTGCTGTTCTAATACACTTAATAGTGTATAATATTCAAGACGTTCAATACGCTTCTCTAACTTACCGATGTCACGCATCGTATAACGACGGTTATCAACAGGAGTAATTCTTACATCTTTACTACTTTGTGTAAATGCAGGTACATACATGTAGTACAAAGGTACTGCATCACTAATTAAATCTGGTTTTGTTGGATTCAGGGAAGAGTTACCTTCTTTAATAATAAACTCACCTTTTTTATTAAGGAATAATGCATCAATTCTGTCAAGATATTGAGTTTGAGTGAATGAGAATGTAAACTCTAAATTAGAATCTGGGGCAGGAGTACTTGAAATAACTCCACCAGTTCCGGTAAAAGATCTGGTATTAGCAGCTGATAATAAAGCATTGTCCTGGAATCCAGAAATAATAGAATCATTATCTACTTTAGGTCTATAATCAAGAACATCTTTTAATGAAATTTTACCTAGTGTTGGTGAGTTGAATGAAGGAATTTCTTCTGGTCCTACACCTGCTTCATGGAGATAAGAATCAACTGTACAAAAATCTCCTCTCGTATGTTCAAAATAATCAAATGCAATTACCAACTGTCCAGATGGAGGATTAAACCCTGGTTTTAATACAATACGGGAAACGTCATAAACGGTATCTCTTTGACCATCGTCAAATGTAAATCTATTAGATACATCTATTCCACTAACAAGATTTCCATTTCTATCAACAACAGGAGGTTCTGAAGAAGATCCTTCATAAACATATCTTAACTTGTATACATCAGCATAACTATAGATAGCAAGACTTTCAGAGTCATAATCACTTCCTCTAAAAGGTATGATCATGTCTCCGGGAGAATCAATAATAATTCTCTTATTGACTACTGCAGTTTTTAATCTTGGTTTTGCTTTAGTTACTTCTAATGTTGCAGTTAATTTTAACGTCGGATATGCACCACCACTAGGAATTGATCCAAAATATGTTGATGCTAGATTTAGCATTACACTACCAGAAGTTAATCCACTAGCAGAATCACTTGATGCTTTAATTATAACTTGATCTTGTGTAACATAAATGATATCACCTTCTGCAATATCAGGAGCATCACCAGGATCCAAAACAGTAATTAAGAAATTACCTTCTGAGAATGAAACAAATCTTTGTGTTCCAAATGGGAGTTGAGCAGCAAAAGTAATTACTCCTGCGCCACCAACACCAGTAGCAACAAAATCTCTTCTTAAGAAATAAGCAATTTTTGAATCTTCGCTATCTACTACAATAGAACTTACTTGATTAGATCCAGTTTTATAAAGTAACGTTCCTTGATTGAAGTTTGAAATAGAAGGACGAACTCTAACAACACTACTATTACCTACATCTTGTGGTAAAGATCTATCAAGATAAACTCTTGATTTTAAAACACCTTCTGGTTTTGTTGAATATTGTACAATTGATCTAATGATAGTATCTGTAGAATCCGAAAATTGAATCAAATCTCC
>Ga0257110_1001267_pt1 | contig 11942 bp, 36 predicted proteins | sample LP_taG_7_FD_190184 | JGI IMG/M metagenome (GOLD analysis project Ga0257110, IMG submission 190184) | Marine microbial communities from Northeast Subartic Pacific Ocean, Canada - LP_J_2015_P26_10m | ecosystem: Environmental > Aquatic > Marine > Oceanic | place: Canada: Northeast Subartic Pacific... | reverse complement strand
AGGTAAAATGTATGATGTTAAAGTTTGTCCTTGGGATGCTATTGAGATGGTTCCTACCGAAGAGATTGCAGTAGCACAGGCTGATATGGGTGGGCCAGAAAAATATATAGATGAAAATTGGGATAGATTAGTAGATATAGCACAGAATATAGCTGACTTGAAGGGCAAGAAATAATATTAAAGTTTACTGTTGACATCAGACGATAATATGTTATACTGGAGAAAACGCTCTTGGAGAACATATAATGGAAACTTTGATTGATCCTAAAGACATTACTAATTACAATCGTACAGATGTTGAACTACAATCATTCTGGATATTCTGTATTCTTGTTGCAGGAAAGAACAGCGATACTACTGCTAGATTAGTTACTAAACTATTAAAAGATAGAGGAGATAAAACTCCTTTTGAATTTATCAAGAGTCTACAACTGGTTAAACTGCATGAATATATTAAAGTTTGTAAAACTGGACAGTACGATAGGGTACGCAAGGCTTTATATTTCTCTGCTAAATTAGACTTGAGGACTTGTACCAGAGATGACTTGATGGACGTATACGGTGTTGGGCCAAAGACTGCTAGATTTTTTCTGCTGCATAGTAGAGAATTTTGTGATGAGGTTGTGTTAGATACTCACATTCTAAACTGGATGAGAGTAAAATGTGATATAAAAGATGCTCCTAAGAATACTCCACAGGTTCCAGAAAAATACGCTAAGTATGCAGGATTGTGTAAATACCTAATGGAAACACATTATCCCGGCTTGACATTGGCTCAAGCAGACCTTATGATTTGGACAGAAATGAGTGGGAGATTAGATTGAATCACAAAAAACATAAAGAAGAGACTAGACAAAGGTTCGGAGAACCTATAGAATATGTGTTATCCTGTTTGAGAGAAGGTAAAGAATTTGAATTATTTGATATTATCAATGCACAAGACCAACTTCAAACACTGAGGGAAAATTCACATGCCCAGAAACTATTCTATAAAAGATACGATACAGCAAACTAAGGATAGAATCCATCAGGAAAAGATAAACAAATTACAAAAATCAAAAGAAAAGATTATTAAATTTACTCCACCCAAGGATGATATAGTTAAATTTGATAATGATAAAATTGTTGAAGAAACTGACACAAAAAAATGGTATCAGTTTTGGAGATAGCAAGGAAGCATAAGTTTTAAATTGTGATAAGTTTCACAGTAACTTAGTGTGTTTTATTTTAAGGAGGAAATATGAAATTATTTCTAACATTATTGTTTTCGATTGTAAGTGTAACCGCTTTTGCTGGTGAAGCACCAGTGGCATCTGAACCTACTGTAGCCGCTGCAAAGGAATGTGATTCCTGCGGTAGTAGCAGTAGTAACTGTCGGGTTCGTAGAGGATTGTTTGGCAGAAGATTGTTTATTCGATCTGTAGAATGTTCCTCTGATAAATGCGGTAGTACATATTCGAGATCAAGAAGTGTTACTGATGCTTGCGATAATGTTCTACGATCAAGGACTTTTAGTAGAACCATTTGTAACGGTAATACATGTGACTGCAAGTAATTTTATGGGGTGAGATAATATCAATCCCCTTTTCATTTTCAAGGAGGAAATTAATGAAGAAAATATTATTGATATTAATTGCTATCACACTGTTACCTAATGTTTGTGAGGCTAGGAGAAGTAGAAAAAAAACTAATACGACTTATAAGTATACATATTCTACGTCAGTAGACAATACCTCTGCACAAGGGGTAGCGAATACAATGGCATCAAGAAATTGTGTGTCTCATTTTGGTGGACATCATAATACTTATGAAGGTTGTGGTAGTGGTTGGACTCAGAATGAAGCATATAATAATTGTTGCTACAGTAATAGCGGTATGTCTGTAGTAGATGTTGGATATGCTCAAAGTAAATATGGAATGTGGTATTGTTGTAAGAGATATACCAGATGATTTAAATGGGGGAGATAACTTCAAACCCATATTTTTACCTAAAGGCGGTAGAAATAATGATGTATTATGTATAGGAATATAGATCAAGACGAACGACTTTTAGTTATGGTACGAAGGTACTGGAATGAAGAAGATCAATTAACAGAAGAACAATTACATTGGGTACTAAAAGATGAGGGATATTCAGAAACAGAAATCAACCAAGCAATTAGTGATTACTGGATTATTCATTTACGCTCTGATATATTGCTCCATCATTGGATTGCACCTATTGTTTTATTTATAGTAATGATTATCTTAATTTGTTATGTTCAAAATTTAATATGGATAAATGTTGGCCCATGAAAACAACACGTTGTAAATTAGACGAAGTAAATAATATAGCTGTAGAATTAATTAAAACAGATAGTGGTAAAACTATTATTTCTATCGTGGACAAAACGCATAAGCCAAGTCAAATGTGCTACAATCATGCAGAGTTCTGTCAGATATTTACTGAGGTAGATAAGTATAGACTTTTACAATTAGCAGATTCTATTTACAACTATTGTAATAAAAAATGAATATTTGGAAAATCTGGTGCAAAGCACTGGGAGAAAAATCTGGAACAACTGACAGGCAAAGTGATGGTATTGCCTTCATCAGAACTATGCTTGTAATACAGGCTATTGTTACTAACTTTTTTATAGTAGCAAATATATTAAAAGGATGGTATTTATGAATATGAAATACACATATCAGACCGTCTTACCTGTAGTAGTAATGTTATTATGTTTGTTCTACCTAAGCAATCAAGATACAGAGATTAAACAAGCAGACTTAGTAAAGAAATCAAAACCAAAAAATTTCGTAAACGAATGGAAACCAATAGATTTTTATTTAATTTATCAAATGTGGACGGATAAAGACTTAATTGAACTAAGAAAACAAATAGAGAGAGATGCTAAAGTTTATCGTTGACATTGCCGATAATATATGATATACTTGGACTAAAGAAAGGATTTGAGATGAGTAAAATTATTATAGGATTTAATGGGTGGGTAGAGGCTGACCCTGAAACTATTAGATTTCAATACATTGGAGAAATGGCAGCAGTAGAAGCATTTATCACTGGAACTGATTATCTAAAATTAGATGAGGATGAACGAGATAATTATATCATAGAAGATTTAGGGGCAGCATATACAAATGCTTTTGATGGTGAATTAGATGAATGTGATATAAGGATAGAACAAGACCCAGATCATGTTGCTAAAGAATTTCTGAATGATTTATTAAAGGATAAAATTTAATGCAAGTAGAACTAGATAAGCATGATCTCACTATGATTGTGGACTCATTAGAGTACATGGCAGAACTTATGAAGAGTATGGAAGAAAGAACAGGGTATCAACCTTATACTCTTAATGAGATAAGTAGTATGGTTGATTTTCTTGATGGTTTTTATAATATTAGAGACTTAAAATGAGACATCTTATTGAAGAGACTGATATGGATATTGTTCTTGATGCCCTTGATTCTTTGCACGAAGATATGAGATGGAACAATAAGAATGGAGATAATGTTGCTCCTTATTCTTACAACTTAAAAGAAGTAGAAAGATTATACTATAGATTTGCTCAGGAGGTTGATGAATAATGGGAAGTGATATTTATACAGAAAGTGCTGTTGCTGTTGAGATGGTAGATTTTCTTCGCAGAAATGAAATCAAAAAGAAAGCAAATAGACAATTAGTTGCAAATGTTTTATATCAAGAAAAATATATTGATGAAGAAGCACTTGCCTCTATGACTAAAAATAGAGATGGTTTTATTGAAACATTTATTTCCGAACTTAGTATGGAGGAAGGTGAATACTCATCTGGTTACGAAAATGATCGTGAACGTAATGAGTTTATGATTAGGACATTTTGCCAACATACTGGAATTGATGCTGATGATTTACCAGAGTGGACTATAAGAATATTTGACAACAACAGAGAAACTGGTTATGATATAAGTACTGATGTTTTGTATATAATGTTTGCACCCTATGATCTTTTTGAAACGAAGATGACTAAACTAGGACAAGAACTTGCTAAAACATTACAGATGGATCATATTACTGAAACTACTTGGACTGTTCATAGTTATTAATTATGGTATATACAAATAGTTACCCTTATCCTGTAAAATGTAATTTATGTCATAAAGATTATATTATTATTGCTGATAAGGCAGATATACTATCTTGGTTAAGTGGAGATAAATATATTCAAAATGCTTTGAGTTATTTATCAGCGGCAGATCGTGAATTACTAATATCCAACACTTGCGGTGATTGTTGGAACAAACTATATCCTAACGACAAGGAATTTGAAGATGAGTAAAACAGTTGAGTCTTTTAATAAAAATGTTTTTGATTATATCTCTACTGAGTATGGTAATAGTACATTAAAAAAAGTACAAACTGCCAAGAATAAAGATATAGTAAAACATCTTCTTGAAGATTCTCGTACAAAAACCTATGAAGTAAACAGAACTGCTAATAAAATTATTGCTATGTTAAGGCTGAATCCATGAAAAAGAAAAGCAAAGCAGCAGTAGCGGTAGGCAAATTTTCTGGTTCTATTAGAGCATATATTTTTATGGAATATAAAAATGCTTACTATGATATATACAATAATGTTAAAATTACTAGAGAAGTTAGAAAATTAACTACTGAATATTATTTTGGAGGTAATACTGTTCCTTTTACTGCGGGACAGATAGTAGATTATGCTAGGAGTAAATACGGTTTTCATAAAAAGAATAAATGAGGGTGTAAATAATAATATCATGCTACTTAAATCCCTCCTTCCCACCGCAGGTTTTGTTATGATATTGATAACTGTTTGCCGTACTTTATTTTATCAGTTCTTTTTGTTGTTTATAGGATTGTCTATAGGGTTTATATTAAATGTAGAATATCTAGGATGGAAATATCCTATTGTTCATAATTCAATATACAACACATTTTTCCCTGTAGACTTCGAGGATGAGGGTGTTTTACAATCTTTATACAATATAGGGCAATTTAAAATACATGCCTTCAATGGCTATCCTAAAGACTTTACAGTTGTAGAAGAAGCTATGTGTGCAGAAGAATGGTACTGGTGCAAATATAGTTATACAGATAACAATGGTAACACAAAAGTCGCTATAGATCATGTTAGAATTAGATGGAAACCTTGGGAATACTATTATGAAGATGAGGCTAGAGAACCTACTACCCAAGAAGAGTTGCAAAAATATCTAAAGGAAGGAACACTAAATAGCCGAGATACTGATAGGGCTTTCAGGCTCAGGGACGAGATGAGAGACATGGAAAGAAGTAAGACTAATATTTAAAAGAAAGGAAATGTTATGAGGACATTTTTATTTTTAACGGTTGCATTATGGGGTTCAATAGGTTATACTGGTGAGTGGGTAGCAAGTGTACCTGCTGCACCACCAATGGTGGTAACAACTCCTGTTCCTGCTGTAACGTATGTAGTACCACAACCAACTGTGGTTTATGGATGGGTTCCTTATTATTATAATGTTCCAGTAGTAACAGAAAGACGTTGTTGGTTTCTAAGGAAAGAAAGACAGATTACTTATCAACCACAATTACAATGGTATTATCAACCCTTATATATAAGATAATGAATTTTACACATATAGTAGAAATAGCCTTGGGAATAGTTTTTGGTCATATTATTATTGACTTTTTAAAAACAACATATTTTCATAAATGGAAATAATAGGAAGGTATATAAACTATGAGTAAAGAAGAGATTGACAAAGAAGATTCTGAGGATACTATAGATATACCTGTATATCAACAGGAATTTAGTTTTACATACGTTAATTCGGAGGATTTAAATGAATAGGTTATACAGAGCATTAGAAGCAAAGTATCAAGCAGATATTGAGGAAGCATTAGCAGTAGTAGATTTATATTTTAATAAGTCTGTTGGTGTTGGTGAACATCCTGACGTTCTTACTGAATTAGATAAGTATATGGGCTTACTAGAGTCTTCTATGGGTAAGCTAGAAACTTTAAAGAAAATATTTAGCCAACCAGAAAAAGATGAAGGTAAACCAGCGGTAAGCGATAAATAAATTTGACATCTTCTTTTTTTGTGCTATACTTACTTTTGGAGGACTTAATATGATTAATGAGTATTTAAATTTTGTAGAAGAATGGTGTGAAGTATTGGAGAGCAAGGCTTTTGCTAGTCAGTATGGTAAATGGTCTAAAGAGAAACCGACTACATTCTTTCATTTTAAGATTAATAAGAAATATACTAAGATTATCAGAACTACTCATGGTAGTGATAGTGTTCATGCTTTTGTAGATAATAGTAATCTGGATATATTTAAAGCTGCTACATGGAATGCCCCAGCAAAAGATGCTAGATATAATCTGGAAAGAGATTTCAATGATATATTAGAAGTATGTGAATCTAATGGGGGTTATTTATATAAGGGAAAGAAGGTCTATGTCTAGGTTATCTGATAAGGATAGAGCAGAACTGTCTTATCTCAATGTCAGAAATGATATAGAAGAGTTGGTTGATAGAGTTGGGTATGAAAATATATTAAAACACATGATAGATCATTTGGATCATATTGATGATATTAATAATACTAAAAGTGTGTACTTATTCCAAGTCATTTCTGCATTAGAAAAAGTACTTGAAGTTTATCCAAGGTTAGATCATGTCTGAAGAATATAAACAAATGAGCAAGAAGGATAAGATACCTTTAAAGTATGCTTGTTATCAGCCAGAAGTTAGGCAGAGAATATCTGAAGTTCTTGATGGTATGAGTAATTGTCATGAAGTTAGAGGACATATAGATGATCTTTATAAATTAATAGAACATCAAATGCTCATGCAATTAAAACAAGAATCTCAAATGATTGCGGTTAAACACATGGAAGCGTGGAAAAGATATGATAAGGATATACCGGAGTATGATCCTGAGACTAGAAGTTATAAAAAGAATAAACCGGGAGACGCTTACAAAGAATGAATTGGACTAATATAAAACGATGGGCTAAGGATAAGGGATATAAAGTTGACAGAGAGAAATCTGGTGATGAAGCTAATCCTTACAATTATGAGTGGAAATTATTGGATGATCCTACAAGACACGGTACTACAAATAGCTTGAGTAAAATGGCTATGGCTATTTACAATGACATAACTGATAACAAACATTTAGCACATCAAGAAAGATATAGACAAGAACAAATACAGAAAGAAATAGATTATGAAAGATCATCTTGGTGATGATAAGCCAATTAAAAAACAATCAATAACAATGACTACTATTTTTGGTAAAGCTATAGAAGCAGTTGTTGCTTATATTGTATTGTTTTTCTTTAGACCTGTATGGGACAAGTTAGTAAAGTGGTGGAATAAAAATGACAAAAATTCATAGTGCTAAATTACTTAATGCTACTCCAGATGCAGAAAAAAATATAGCATATTGTGCTAGGGTGTCCAATCCAAACAATCAAGATAATAGTAGTATTGCTGGTCTACTTAATTATTGTATCAAACATAAGCATTGGTCTATATTTGAAATGGCATTTATGACAGTTGAGATTAATACTAATAGGGGTATAGCTGCACAAGTATTAAGACATAGAAGTTTTACCTTTCAAGAATTTAGCCAAAGATATGCAGATACAAATGATCTCGGCAACAATATACCATTACCAGATTTAAGATCGCAAGATCATAAAAACAGACAAAATAGTATAGATGATCTTGATGAGGATAAACAAGCAATGTATAACATGCAAATGAGAGAATTGTTTGCTAAATCAAAAGCATTATATGATAGTATGTTAGCAGATGGGATTGCAAAAGAATGCGCTAGGTTTATATTACCCCTAGCAACTCCTACTAGATTATATATGAGTGGTAGTATTCGTAGTTGGATTCATTATATAGATTTAAGAAGTGCTAATGGCACTCAGAAAGAGCATCAAAATATTGCACTAAGTTGTAAATATATTTTTATGACGAGATTTCCTATTATATCTGAAGCATTAGGATGGATGGATTAATGATAAATAATTTATTACATTTTTTAGGTTTGTGTCCATGTTCACATTCTCATTTTGATCTAATGGATGTGTTTCTAATATTTCCATTCCTATTCTTTACCATAAAATCAGCAGCATATCACTTTGTGTCTTTCTTTAAAGTTTAGCTTGACAGTTGCCGATAGATATATTATAATCTTTTGGAAGAGGTAACAATTATGAAATTTGGACTATGCTGTATTTCTCTCGATCTTAAAGAACTAGGTTATAGTTTTAAATCTATGACTTACAAGCGTTTCTCACAACTTCCACGCGAAAAGGCACTAGATATTCTAGGCTCTCGTATACTCAATAATATGCAGGTTACTCATGCCCACATTAGCTACTGTGCAGACAATGGTTATACTTATAGGATCAGTAGTGATCTATTTCCTCTTATTACCTATCGTCTTGCTAATATTACTCTTGCTGATGTTCCTCAGTACAATAATATCATACAAGAAATAACGGCAATTAAACAAACTATAGAGGATACACAAGTTAGGGTATCCTGTCATCCTAGTGCGTTCAATGTTCTTGCATCTACTAATACCGATGCTGTTGACAGAACCATTACAGAACTTAATTTTTACGCAAATTTCCTTGACATGCTAGGTTGTCCCACTGATTATAATTGCCCAATGAATTTACACATCAATAATCGTCAAGGGACTAACGATGAGGTTGTGGACAGGTTTATACAGAATTTTAATCGACTTAACGATAATTGTCGTAATCGTCTTGTTATTGAAAATGACGATAAACTTAATTGCTGGTCTGTAAAGCAACTCATAGAAGATTTTTATCCCAAGACTAAAATACCTATTACATTTGATTATCTTCATCATGCCTGCCATCCTGACGAGTGGACAGAAGAATTTGCTATTCTGTCTTGTATAGAAACATGGCAAGGTTATAGACCACTTTTCCATTACAGTGAATCGGCTCCCGGTAATAATCCTAGAAAACATGCAGATTTTGCAGAAAAAGATTTCTACACTTACGGTGAAATAGATTATGATGTAGATATGGAACTTAAAATGAAAGACAAAGCAATCGCTAAATTTATGGAAGGTGTATTAATATGAGTGGATGGTTAATTGTGTTAACAGGCGTGGTATATTTATATGTAAGTGTTGAACAAGTGTTAAAAGGCAATCCCGGTATGGGCATAGCCTATTTTGGATATGCTTTCTCAAATATCGGATTATATTTATTAGCATCTAAGTAGGAGCAATTATGAAAGAACCAAAAAAAATACCTCTTGATCCAGACACTCCAAAAATCCCATCGGTAAAAACAATACCTATGCCGAGTGTTGAGAAAGAATTGCATGACTTAATACAAAATTCAAAAGAGTATTTAAAACAGAAAAAAGGTAATTCTAGCTAAATGTCTATCTTTTATATACCAGAATATGATTGTGTATTCAATCATATACCAAAAACAGCAGGACGTAGTATAAGATATGGATTTTTTAAAAAACATCTTAATATTGAATTAAAGGGAGGTTATATAAGATGGCCTTCAAAATATATGCGAAGGTGGAGTTTTGCTTTTGTAAGAAATCCTTATGACAGATTCTTTTCAGCATATAATTTTACTCAAAATCTATTAAAACATAAATATACATTAAAAGAATTTATAGATATTGCTACAGATGAGACTATACCTTATTATTCTTCTAGTAGAGGCAGTTCATTAGAATATATTAGACATCATACTTTCCCACAAACACATATAGATCATTATTTAAATCATACTACATTTATTGGAAGGTATGAAAACTTAGATAATGATTTTGAAAGTGTCTGTAATCAACTAAATATTAAATATAGTTTATTACCTAAATGTAATGTCAGTTATCGCTCTAAGCCTGAAGAAAAAATTATTGTTAAAAAATCAATAATACAATCAGTATATGATATATTTTTTAGAAAAAAAGAGATAGAGATAGATTATCATGATTACTATTGTAATTTGTTTGGCAAAGAGGTTTTAAGTACAATCAATGATTATTGGAAACAAGATTTTATACAACTAAATTATAAAATGGCTCAAGTTAAGACTTGACAACTACCGATAACTATAGTATACTTAGAGAAACAGTTACTCAAAAGGACATAATATGACTTGGTTAGAACTATATAACTTTTTGCATCATAAAGCAAATGATGTGTCAAATTTAGACAGTAAGATATGGAATCAACATGTTGTTGTTCACAATGGCGAAACAGGTGATGAATATGGATGTGATATTATCATATTTGAAGATGATCCAGAAAAACGTCATGTAATAGCATTTAATAATGATTAAACTTATGCTTGACAAATGACGATAAGTATGGTATACTGGTAGTATTAGTTTATTTCACAGGAGATTAGATTATGCCTAAAGGTAAAAAGACTTGCGAGAAGTGTGGACATCAATGTGGCCCAAGAGCATATATGTGTCCAGAATGCCAACATCCTTTCATGTTCGCTGTTCAGAGCAAAGAAAGAAAAACCACTCGAATGATTAGGAAGTTCGATTGGAGAGAATTGCAAAAGGGAGATAGAATTAAGGCTACAGGAGGCCCATACTGTGTAGTAGACGGCGAGTTTATTCCTATGGGCTGTAGAGGAAAATTTACTGTAATCAGTACAGACAAAAATGGCATTGTTGCTTACGGAATAAAAGAGGGTGGATTTTGTCATATCTGGATGGCAGATGACAAACAATGTAAACTAACCGGAACTTGGAAAACTAAACATCGTTTGGCTAAACTACAACCTAAGAAAATTAAAGTTTAATTATGGAATTTGCAATTAAAAAACTTGATGAAATATCTGACATCATTAGAGATAATGCAGCAACAAGTCTTGCAGAAGATCACATATCAAGTCAATTAGATAAATTTGTGACAATTAATCAGGTAGAAGACTTAATTATTGAATATAGTTTAGGTAAGGATGATCAAGGACAATATATTATTGATATGGATGTATTTGCAGATATATTCGATTCAGTAAGGAACATGATTTATCAGTCTGCTTTATCAAAACTAGCGGCATCTGGCACAATAGAATCTGCTTGGGATAGCGAAAAAGATAAAATGGTGTTTTGGATGGACTCTAAAGCTAGTGGAGTGGTTGACTTAACAGACCCGCCGGATTATAATATTGAAGATTTGTAATTAAGGTTATTGGTTGTGACTACAATAATCTTATATGTTTTAGGAAAGTCACTTGTGAGGTATAATATGACCAAGCAGGATAAGGTTTTGAATTATTTAACTAGAGGAAGAACTCTTAGTCAAGATAGTGCTTATAGTATGTTTGATGTTGGCAATCTTCGTGCCACAATCAGCGATATTAAGCCACATCTAAAGTCTCAGGGTTTTACTCTTACTAAGAGTACAGGCCGTCAGGGCGAGACTCGTTACGGTGTGACTAAGACTCGACGAAAGGCAACTTCTCGTCGATAAATGAATTAATCAGTGGCTCAATTAAAGCCCCTCCCAAGAGTGTATCCAATTTATTATATTATAACAAAAGGCTACAGATAGTATGGCTTCCTATCCCACTGAAATTCATCCGGCGACTTATGTACTATGGTTTTTATTAATGGCGAGTATTGCTACTAATTTTGTTCAACAATCTCAAATAAAAAGACTTGACAAAGAACTTGCACCTGTTATAATTAGACAAAACATTGAAGTATTTACACAACCTTTAGAGGACAGAATAATATAATACAAAACATATAGTGGGGATAGCCTCCTTGCTATAGGATGGTGGCTGAAAATGTGGTAGCCAGTATGAGATCACAACAGCACATGAGGCTCAGGAGGACGGGCAAGTGCCATACAGTCTTGAGATAGTGGTTCAAAGTAGGGACATTGACATAT
>Ga0257110_1001266_pt1 | contig 11942 bp, 21 predicted proteins | sample LP_taG_7_FD_190184 | JGI IMG/M metagenome (GOLD analysis project Ga0257110, IMG submission 190184) | Marine microbial communities from Northeast Subartic Pacific Ocean, Canada - LP_J_2015_P26_10m | ecosystem: Environmental > Aquatic > Marine > Oceanic | place: Canada: Northeast Subartic Pacific... | reverse complement strand
TAAATATCCTGACGGTGTTGTTTTGTTTTATGATAGTGAGTTTGGTGCACCTAAGTCTTACTTTGAAACATTTGATATAGATACAAGCAAAATTGTACATACTCCTATTGCAGATATTGAACAACTTAAACATGACATTATGCAACAGTTAAATGGCCTTGAACGAGGTGATAATATTATGATTGTTGTAGACTCTATTGGTAATTTGGCAAGTAAGAAAGAAGTAGAAGATGCCTTAGAAGGTAAAAGTGTAGCAGACATGACAAGAGCTAAACAAATGAAGTCCTTATTTAGAATGGTTACTCCTCACTTAACTATTAAAGACATTCCTGCTATTGTTGTTAACCACACATATAAAGAGATAGGATTGTTTCCTAAAGATGTTGTTAGTGGTGGCACAGGTGTTTATTACTCAGCAGATAACATTTTTATTATTGGTAGACGACAACAAAAGACAGGCACAGAGGTTACAGGTTATGAATTTGTAATTAATGTTGAGAAGTCTAGGTTTGTAAGAGAGAAGTCTAAGATCCCTGTAGAAGTTACATGGGAGAACGGTATAAGTAAATGGTCTGGTCTATTGGAAATGGCATTAGCATCTGGACATGTAATTAAACCTAGTAATGGTTGGTATCAGAGAGTTGATATGGACACAGGTGAAGCAATAGATCCTAAAGTAAGACAAAAAGATCTAGGCAAAGACTTTTGGCTTCCTATATTATCAGACACAAGATTTTCAGACTGGGTACAAAAACGATATACAATTGGCTCTGTTGAAATGATGGCGGAGGAAGTATCAGATGAAGATATTCAAGCAGAATACGAAAAAGTGTGATAGGTGTGAAAAACCTATAGCGAAAAAAGACAAAGCATATTGTTTTCATAATGACGAGGGCGAGATATATATTTGTGCTCCGTGTGTTAAGGAAGTATATAATGATTATAAGACAGAGGTAAATGATGCTACTTGATCAGATTATTTTAACAAATCTAGTTCATAACGAACAATATGTCAGAAAAGTTCTACCCTTTATAAAGGAAGATTATTTCTCTGATAACGAAAATAAATTTGCATTTAGACAGATTTCTTCATATATAGAAAAATATAACGATACACCCTCACCAGAGGCTTTACATGTAGGTGCTGAAAATATTAATGCTACAGAAACTGAGGTAAAACAATTACAAATTGTAATTGATGGCTATGAGGAAATGGACAAAGTAAGTCTAGATTGGCTATTAGAAGAGACAGAAAAATGGTGTAAAGATAGAGCTGTATTTAATGCAGTATTAGAAGGTATACAAATTATAGATGGTAAGGACAAGCTACAGACGGCAGACGCTTTGCCTGATTTATTGACTAAAGCATTACAAGTAGGATTTGATACTAATGTAGGACATGATTTTATTGAAGATGCTGATAAACGATTTGATTTTTATAATAGAGTAGAAAATAAAGTTCCTTTTGATTTAGATATGTTTAATAAGATTACAGATGGTGGACTATCTAACAAGACACTTAACATAGCATTGGCAGGCACAGGTGTAGGTAAGTCCCTGTTTATGTGTCATATGGCGTCAGCAGCTATTGCTAATGGACAAAATGTACTCTATATTACATTGGAAATGGCAGAAGAAAGAATAGCAGAAAGAATAGATGCTAACTTAATGAATATCCCTATAGGAGATTTATCTAGTATGTCTAAGCCTATGTTCCAGGATAGAATAGGCACATTAAAAGAGAAGTATGAAGGTAGATTAATTGTTAAAGAATATCCTACAGCGTCAGCACATAGCGGACATTTTAAAGCTTTAATTAATGAACTTAAACTTAAAAGGAATTTCTTTCCTCAGATTATTTTTATTGACTATCTAAATATATGTACAAGTTCTAGATTTAAACCTGGAAGTAGCGCTAACTCTTATACAATTATTAAAAGTATTGCAGAAGAGCTTAGAGGGTTGGCAGTAGAATTAGATGTTCCTATATTTAGTGCTACACAGACAACAAGGGGTGGTTATGAGAATAGTGATGTTTCCTTAACAGATACCTCAGAAAGTTTTGGACTTCCAGCTACAGCAGATTTAATGTTTGCTATTATTAGTACAGAAGAGTTAGAACAATTAGGACAGTTTATGATTAAACAATTAAAAAACAGATATGCTGATCCTACAAGATATAAAAGATTTATGATAGGTGTTGATCGTGCTAAGATGAAATTGTACGACTTGGAGGATTCAGCACAACAAGCAATCACGGACTCTAATATAGATGTTCCGGTATTTGATAGAGGCCAATCGGAGAATAGGTATGACAACCTTAAATTTTAATGATATAGAATTTACAGTACTAGACAATGTACTGGCAAAAAGATACGCACATTTTATATCAGATAATTTATATCAGAGTAAAGAGTTTTATTTTATGGGAGATAATGTGAATGAAATCTTATCTGAAATAGATAAAATTGTTTATATGTATGGTAAAGAGCCTACAAGAAACATGAATAAACTTCATGAATATTTCGCAGATCACGAAGACGAACCAGAAATGAGTAGGTTAAATAATCTTATTCATTACTATGAATTGGCAATTAATAATTTCCCGCCTAGGTGGGGTTATATGTCAGGCACTTCCACAATGGAATTATTTCCTGATGATTATAAACACTTTACTTTATTAAGAGAACCTGGAACACTATATATAAATTACCCTCATGTAGGCAAACACTTTGCAGAGATTGCTTATTCTAGGGATTATGATATCCAGCCTCATCAATATATACCTCAGGATATATGTAGACCTAGTTTTCATATATGGTTAGGAGATGAAATAACTATTGAAATGTTGAATACCAATCTTCATATATTGATTGATATAGCTCACGGAAAGTTAAAGGATAAACTTAACTTACCTGATATTGACGATCCTGCTATGAGAATAGGATATATTCCATTTGCTAAACTTAAAGATGATATAAATATTAATGAACTTACAAATCATTTATTGAAGTGTAAAACAAAAAGCAAAGATCAATGGGAACTATTTAAAAATGACTGAAAATAACAAAGATAATTGGGACGATGTCCCACAAACTAAAAAGATTAATATAGAACTGGAAGTAGATACTAATGTAGTAGACTCTAGTAAAAACAAATATCAAGGATTAATTGACCTTGCAAGAGCATTTGACCAATGGAGAATATTTCCTCGTATCTTTATATCTACATACATTTACTTATTGTATAAGGTAGTAATTTGGTACATGGAATTAGGTGCTCCAACAATGGAACAGAGTGGGTTAGTTAGTGTCGTAGTCGGCGCTGGAGCTGCCTGGTTTGGCCTTTATACAGGTTCAAGTAAGAGTAAGGATAAATAATTATATAATAGGAGAGAGAATGCCCCCAAAATTTAAACCCAGCCACAAAGAATATATCAAAGGTCCAGATGGCAGACCAACGAAAAGAACTAGAATGAAGCACTACTATGTGGGGCAACAAACAACCGAAGATTTAATTAAAGCCATCAACGAAGGCAAAAAGAAACATAAGAACAAATTTATTAATGAATTAACAAGACGTGGAGTGAAATTAGTATGGAAGACACAGGAAGAGCTAACCATAGCAACGACGACGGAACAGTAGGATTGGGTGGAGACACCGATATTCCTATAGACGAAACTAAAAAAGCTATGGTTCAGAAACCAGGTGCATTGAAGATATATGATGGAGCCCTAAGCGATGAATTCGCAGATGAGTTAATAGAATTATTTAATCTAAATGTAGATCTACATGAAAATCAGAAGTCTGACAATCTCGAGTACATAGATTACAACTACACAGAAAATCATAAAGATGAAGATGTCCATAAAAAACTTATGGAACATACCGGCCAACTATACAAACATTACCTCAAGGATTTGGGTACACCTAATATGATTAATGTATCTGGGTTTGAGGAGATTAAAATCCAAAAATTTGAAAAAGGCATAGGATACCACGATTTACACTTAGGTGCAGTAAATCATGAGAGTGCTATTCGAGCAGTACATTTTACTTGGTTTCTGAATGAAACAGACGGAAACATCGATTATCCACTACAAAGAATAGGCATACAGCCTAAGAAAGGACGGGTAGTTATAACGCCTGTATCATGGGAATACCCCTCAAAAAACTATATTTCCAAGGAATCTGACAAATATATGTTAGAAACTTTCCTACATTTTGCCTAAGTTACTGATATTACACCAAAAAAGATTTGAAAAAATGCTTGACTTATGGTCCTGTAGAGTGCATAATAACGGTATAATTAAATAAAAGGGTATAAAAATTATGACACAACAACCAAAACTACAAGATTTCACAACATTAGAAGCATTTTGTGAGGCTAAGAAAGCACATGATATGGCTGAATATGGCAGAAGTCCAGAGTTTAACGATGTGGCATTTTATAATGAATCCGGAGTTTATACTATTGAAGACGCGATTAAGTGGGATCTTTATGGTGCGATTTCAGATGTGTCCAAAGAGGCAAACGGCTTTAGAGCTAGATTTGACTGGATGGGAATGTCTGTTGCAGAGCTTGAGAAAGAGCTTGAGTATTACATTAAAGAAGCCAATGAGACTTTTGAGCGTGAACAAAAATGGGAAGAAGAGAATCTACAATCGTGGAAGACTCATCTTAGACATTTAGTTTCAATAGGGGCTAAGGATATCCGTACTGCTCTAGAGTGGGACATGGCTGCTGAAGATGTCAGCGGTGATGCCGGCTTTTACTGTTACCATAAAGGTATTGGGTATAAGCAGGAGCGTTTAATTAATCGCGTATTAAAAGTAGCTTAATAGCGCTTTTGGTACAGATAAAGGTTGACTCTTGGTTCGCCAGAGTCTATAATGTAACTTGTAAAATAAAAAACTATGGAGAAACGCTGTTATGACAGATCAACTATTTAACTATGCAGGCTATAGCATTACTGAAACAGGCCAGACAAAGGCTAGATTCGGTAACGATATGGTTTCACGCATTAAAAAACTTACGGCTAAAGGCAACCAAGATACTTGGTTCGCTGAATTGCCGGAAGCCATGACTAAGAAACAGGCATCTGTATTCTTACTTGAAAGGGAAGACATTAAGTCCAACTTTGATGTAAGAGATGCTCTGCAAAAAGTCGTGTATCGTAATGTACCTAAGGGAACGACTCGAATCGTTAACGAAGGTGCTGTTTCAACTGGCAATTCTGCCAATAATATGGAGAGCTAAATATGGCTAATCTAAAAGTGAGCCAAGAGCAAAAAGTGTTGAACTTTTTGAATCAAGGCAAAGCGTTGAGTAACGCTGTGGCAACACATAAACTCAAAGTAAATAGACTACCTGCAAAGATCAATGTTTTAAGATCTAAAGGATATTCTATCTACACTAATACCAATACTGTAGGTAACCCTACTTATAGGCTTGGTACTCCTAGCAGAGCAATGGTAGCAGCAGCACACGCAGCTGGTATTAGCTTCAGCTAGAACCAATTGAGAGAGCATTGTAAGTCGGGAAACAGCGCATATGCTCTCTCATATTTTTTAAAGAGGTTTGGTACACCGAGGTCGTCAGAGATCAAAAGACCAACTATAAATAAAGGAGAGAGCTAGGCAGACTCATTAAAAAAGGCCAATACAAAAGATATATATCCTGGATAACGATATTAAACTTATCCCCAGACACAGATAAAAGGATAGGACATGGCAGATTTGAGTAGAGAATTAATAGACGGATTAGAACAACTATACAGAGGCAACATAGCAGCAGCTAAAGCTAATGTCAAAGTATATCTTACAAACCCTATGGGAATAGGTGAGCACCCAGACATAATCCAATCGATTGATACTCAAATCGAAATTATAGCAAACAACCAAGAGAAGTTAGACATTCTCAACAGTAGACAACTCAACTTAGTGGGGGATAAATTTCCCGTTGAATAAAATAATAAAAGAGTTAGAAGCTACCTTTGGTAACGAATTTTTCCGTGCAGAAGTGAAACCGTTTAAAGACACAGACCTGTACAAAGTAGAGTTTTTCAGTAAAGACGATTTGGTTTTTACGGAATATTTAGGTGATAAAAATTTAGCCGTTGATACGGCAAAGACATTCGTTAGACAAAGGGAGCAAATACATGGCAAATAATGTTTATTCTAGCATACAATTTCAATCAGGTAATAATGAGGCAGAAAGAGAATTCATAAGAGTATTTGAATTCATAGAAACCTTTGATGAAAAAGGATTGGAGTTTGCAGATTTTTATTTAACTAATCAAGAAATTGTAGATAACGAATTTATGGACGACTGGGTTGGTCCTAGAAAGGCCATAGTTACAAAATTTATGGGTACAGAAGTAGAGGTTAAATCTGCTTGGATATCACCTCATGTATTCTTTAAAGGTCTATTAGAACATTTATTAAGCACAGATCCAGATGTTGTATTAAGTATGCAATATGAAGATGAGTTTTTAAACTTCTGTGGTGTGTATGTTAATAATAAACATACTGAGGAATCAGGTGGTTGGTTTAAGACACAATTTGATGAGTTACAAGATAATGAATTAGACTTTTTAGAATTTGTAGAAGATATACAGATTGAATGGTTAGATGAATTGTGTTAAAAGTGTGTTGATTTTATGTTAGGAGTATATATAATGTGGTTTGTGGAAAAAATGGAAACATATTTTATGCAATCTACTTCTCCTTTTGTTATGTTATTTGGGCGATGCGGATTATGAACTTGTTAGATCAAATTCTAAAAATGTGCAAGCGGTGGAGATAGAAATATGAGGCTAGATTACAAAGACTGTGGCAGGATAGGAATTACCTGTAGTACCTTCGACTTATTACATGCTGGACATGTGGTTATGCTAGAGGAGGCCAAAAGACATTGTGATTACCTGATAGCAGCGCTGCAAGTAGATCCAACTTTCGATAGAGAATCTAAGAATAAACCAATACAAAGTATAGTAGAAAGACAAATACAATTAGCTGCTATAAAGTATGTTGATGAGATAGTTATGTACTCTACAGAATCAGAATTAGAGGATTTGTTCCTCACCCTACCTTTAGATGTTAGAATACTTGGAACAGAGTATAGGGACAAAGAATTTACGGCTAAGCAAATTTGTTTGGATCGTAATATTGAACTATTCTACAATGTAAGAGATCACTCATTCAGTAGTACATCTCTTAGAAAAAGAATACAACAAACACAGTTAGAAACAATAACCGCTTATAATGATGCAGTGATGCCTGAATTAAAAGCACAACAAGAGGAAAGTGATAATGAGTAAAGATAACAATAAATATCTCGGTAAAAATACACCTGCTATTCGTAGAGTAGTTAACTGTTTAAATGCAGAGAAGAAAGCTTTACATGGTGAGTTTAAAGCGTATTGGAAAGATACAGCTAACAAAATAGCTCAAACAAATGATATAGATATAGAACGTGTAAAAAATAATTTGGAGTTATATAATGCAGAGCCTAAAAGTAGTAGCATCCACTAGAATTTGGGAAGCTAAAAATCCTAATCAACCTGACTTTCCTATGTGGCACCCTATAGGGGGAAGCGAGTATGTCATAGGTTATTTGGATATACCAGATGGTGACGTACCTCAATTAGCTCAGATTGCAGAATTTGTTGAACAATTTATTCACATACTAGAAGGAAAAATTACTCCAAATATTGTAGAGGTATTTGCAGGATATGAACTATACTTTACAGATGCTTTGACACACAATGAGGCATTCCAATTACAACAAGGTGATTCTATTGACTTCCCAGCAGAAGATATTACAAAAATCGAAGGCAAATCATAGATGGACATTCGGGTTTACATACTTTAATGAACCACACAAGCTAGAGATACAAATGGACACTTGGTCTAAGTGGCCAGGTAATGTTGACATTTTTATCGTAGATGATGGTTCAGATATCTATCCTGCTAAACCTTTATTAGAAAATTTTCATTTAGAAGACTGGCAACCCACTCTACAACTTTGGCAGGTTACAAGAAACATAGGGTTTAATTCTCATGGCTGTAGGAATCTAATAGCCAAATACGCAAACACAGACTGTATACAATTCTTAGACATAGATCATATAATGTATGCTTCTGATGTTGCTAAACTTAAACAAATGAAAGTAGAACCTAGAGATGTTATACATCATAAAAATTACAACGAATATAAGCAAACTGTAATAGATCACCCAGGACATTTGAATTGTTATGGTATACACAAAGATTTGTTTTGGGAGGCTGGAGGATATGATGAATCTTTTACAGGCCATCATTATGGAGATAGAGAATTTTTAAATAGAGTGTTTGAATTAGAACACAGAAAGATAAAATCTAATTGTATTACTACAATGAACCGTGAAGGAAGACATGGCAGAGTAGACAACAGAATAGATAAAACAGAGTACGACCCTCACGATGATAAATTTTTTAAGGTTCCTTTAGATGAAGATGAAGTTAAAAAACTTAGAGGAACAAAAACACAAAGATTAGACTTTCCGTTTATTAGGATATTATAAATACTGTTATGCGCTTTACTGAATTTTTAAAAGAAGATAAAGAAGAAGATAAACTTAAACATCTAGAGCATGTTGAGGATCATGTAATACATGCTGGTTCTAAAGGCTTTGGACACGCATTCCATACTATTAATGATGTCCACAATGATTTACAAGGTAAAGGGAAATCTCAAACAGCTACAACTATTAAGTACGATGGAAGTCCAGCTGTTGTATTTGGGAAACACCCAGAGAACGGCAAGTTCTTTGTGGCATCCAAGTCAGCATTCAACAAAACACCAAAGATTAATCACACCCATGAGGATATAGAAAAGAATCATGGACATGCACCTGGCTTAGTAAGTAAGCTCAAGGGTGCCTTAGATCACGCTCACAAGATAAAACCAAATGGTGTGTACCAAGCGGACATCATGCACGCGGGCGATGTGAAGCACGATAAGAAGAACAACAGGGTAGACTTTACACCACAGTTAATAACATATCACGCCCCAGCAGACTCAGAACACGGCAAAGCAGCTAAGAGAGCCAAGCTTGGGTTAGCAATACATACGGAGTATGAGGGTAAGACAATAGCCGATATGAAAGCCAAACACGGTGCTATTGACTCAGATACCTTCACAAAGCACAAGGATGTGCACCTTATGAGTGCTAATCACGATGTTACTAGCCACAGGTATAGCTTAGAAGATCGTAAGCAAGTAGACCATCACTTGGAACAAGCAGTGGCACACTTTAAAAACACACCCAAAGAACACCACGACACAGTCGCTAAGCATGCTACAGCCTTAAAGACTTATGTTAACCATACAGTACGGACAGGCGAACAACATACGCATGAGGGGTTCGTAGCACACCACAGCAAGAACCATCAGAAGAGAATAGATGGTGTTAAGACAGATGTAGCTAAAGCCAGACATCAAACAACTATGGATAACACTATAGGACATATAAATAAGAATAAGGAACACTTCGAAGGCCCTATGAACATGCACAAGCATCTTCAAGCGGCTAAGAATATTATAACAACTACTATGTCTCAGAAATCAGAATGGGGGCATGAGGTAGACGGAGCTAAAGTTAAACCAGAAGGTTTTGTAGCCATCAGAGGTGGCAGACCTTCTAAATTTGTAGACAGGAAGGAGTTTAGTGCGCTAAACTTTAACAAGAATGACAACAGAAAATAAAGATAAACATATAGTCTTTTCATATGGCAGGATGAATCCGCCTACTGCAGGACATTCTAAAGTCGTAGACAAAGTTAAGTCTCACGCAGATGCTATTGGTGCCAATCACGCGGTAATAGTTAGTCATTCTCAGAACAAAAAAGATAACCCATTACATCACGAACACAAAAAAGAATTTCTAAAACATGTACACCCTGATGTAAATTTTGAACATTCTACAAAAGAACACCCACACTTCTTGGCACAACTTAAAAAGTTTCATCAAGAAGGACATACACACGCAACAATGGTTGTTGGTAGTGATAGAGTAAAACAATTTAAAGCGTTGGCACATAAGTACAACGGCAAAGAATACGATTATAAAAAGATACATATCTTATCTGCAGGACAGCGAGATCCTGACGCAGAAGGAGTAGCAGGCATTAGTGGTACAAAGATGAGAAATCATGCAACCAATAATGATTACAAGTCATTTAAGGCAGGATTACATGCCAATCATAATGACGATCAGGCTAAGAAACTCTTTAAGGCGACAAGAGATGGCATGAACCTACAAAAAGAGGAGAGGGGCATGATGGATTTTGCTACATTTTTAACAGAAGACATGGAAGGTATGTCTCAGAAGTCTGGAGATAAAAGAAGTACAGATAGTGGTGCAGGCATGACAGCCAAAGGTGTTGCTAAGTATAACAGACGAACTGGTGGTAATTTAAAAACAGCAGTAACCACTAAACCAAGTAAATTAAAAGCAGGCAGTAAAGCAGCAGGAAGGCGCAAGTCTTTTTGTGCTAGGTCCAAAGGATGGGACGGCGAACGAGGCAAAGCTGCTAGAAGGAGATGGAATTGTTAATAATAACTAGACTAGCTATAGCATGTTTTACAGCAGTATTTGGAAACGCATTTAGTAAGTGGTTTCTTAATACAAAAGCTGGAGCATGGGTACAAGTTAAAGTAAATAAAGTAATGGCATTCTTAGCAGATAGATACAATATAGAAATTGCTAAGAAAGAAGCTAAATGGAGAGCAGATTATCCTATGTTAGCTAAACGAATAGATAAACTAGAAGCTCAGGTTTACAAAAAATGAGCAAGATATTAATCGGTATCATACTTGCAATGGCAATGGCCTTTGGTGGTTACTACTGGTTGACAGAGAAAAGACTTACTGTTTTAACCGAGAACAATGCTAAACTATCAATAGCAGCTCAAACAAATCAACAAACAATAGATAAGCTTTCAGAAGATTTTGAAAAGCAACAAGTACTTAATAAAGAGCTAGGTATCAAACTAAAAGCATCAGAAGCTTATGGTGATAGTTTAGCTAAGAAATTTAGAGAACATGATTTAACAATGTTGACCCTAAGAAAACCTGGGTTAATTGAAAGGAGGGTGAATAGTGGTACAAAAAAGATTCTTGAAGATCTCGAGTCTACTACTGCTACTAATAATTAGTAGTGGTTGTAGTCTTATACCGCCTCAGGTAGAGGTACAAACTAAATTCGTAGAGAAACAAATACCAATACAAGGACACCCTAAAGGGTTAACCATGTATCCGTTACAGTTTTATGCTGTAACTGAGGCAAACTTTGAAGAGTTTAAAGCTAAATTTGAAAAAGAAAATGGTGGCAGTCTAGTATACTTTGCAATGAGCGTTCCAGACTATGAGAACCTTTCTATGAACATGGGCGAGTTAAAACGCTACATAGAACAACAGAAGACAATCATTATATATTACGAACAATCTATTACAGGAGTTAAAGCGGAAATAGTTTTGGACGATAAAGAAACCAAAGACTAACCGTGTATAAATAAGAGTATGAAGACCTTTACAACATTCATGGAAGACTTAGCATCAGGCAGGCCTATCAAGAAGCCAGTATCAAGCTCATTGTTAAAAAATATGGCTAAGGATAATGAAAAGGCAATGGCATCTGGGTTTATGAAATTATCACCTAAAGAAAGAGCTAAAGAGTCTAAAAGACTTGGTGAAGAGAAAGGCAGAGGTCCTACAGGAATAGCTTATACAGTATCACAAGGCCATCCTGACGCAGAAGACCCTAAAACAAGAAAGAAGTATCCTGAAAGACAGTCAGCAGAATACAAAGCAAAATTTAACAAAGCCAAACCAGGACTAAAGCAGTACACAGAAGACAAAGACATGTGTTCATGTAATTGTGATTGCGGAAAAGCAA
>Ga0257110_1001263_pt1 | contig 11945 bp, 9 predicted proteins | sample LP_taG_7_FD_190184 | JGI IMG/M metagenome (GOLD analysis project Ga0257110, IMG submission 190184) | Marine microbial communities from Northeast Subartic Pacific Ocean, Canada - LP_J_2015_P26_10m | ecosystem: Environmental > Aquatic > Marine > Oceanic | place: Canada: Northeast Subartic Pacific... | reverse complement strand
GGGGTGCAACTTCTCCCCACGCGCCGGGAGAGCATGATGGCGCTGCTCTCGGCCTAGCGAACCGACGCCCTCGACCCGGGGCAGCCCGGTGTCGCTGCTCCCGGCGCCGCTCTCGGCCTAGGAAACCACCTCCCTCGGAAAAGGCCAGCCCGATGTCGCTGCTCCTGGCGCCGTCGGACCTCGTGCCCATCGTCGAACAGAGCCGCAACAAGCGGAGCCGCACGAACTACCTCGAGTCGAGCAGCGAGCCGCTCCTGCGCCAGGCGTCGACGATCTCGCGGTTCGGCAAGCGGGCCATGGAGGCCTGCTGCCACGAGGAGAGCAAGAAGGGCGACGTCGCGTCCGCGGGGTCGTCGTCGTTCTGGCACGCGCGGCTGCTCACGCGGAAGGCGCGCGTGCTCCCGAGCTACGACAAGTGGTCGAACGCCGTGAGCGACGTCGCCGCGGGCCCGTCGGGCCACCAGGCCTTTTACGGCGCGGCGTCCCCGACGGGCCTCGGCTCGCGGCCGGGGAGTCGCTGCTTCCCCGGCGGCTCGCGCGCGTCGAGCCGCCAGAGCGGCCGGAGCTTCCCCTCGGACGCGTCCTCGCGGTCGACGAACCCGGAGCCGCTCCACGGCACGATGACCTGGCGCGCGGGGCAGCAGGCGCACTTCGGGCCCGGCGCGAAGCTGCGGCAGCACCTGGGCCACTACGCGGACATGGCGCTCGACGACGACGCGGAATCCTTGGCGTCGACGTTGATGCGCGAGAACAACGCGGGCAGCGGCATGTTCAAGGAGGTCGTCGGCGACAAGCTGTACCAGTCGAGCTTGCGCGCCTTCCGCGGGCCCAAGACGATCTTCAACCAGCGAAATCCCCACCTGACGCGCCGCCACTAAGGCGTTGTTAGTCGCGCTCGGGCCGCGCGAGGTCCTCGGGCCGGAGCGCGTCCGTCGCGCGCGGCAGCACGCCGACCTCGTCGCGCCACTGGTTGACGACGTCCGTGTGCTTCTGGAGGAGCCACGCCGTGTGCGCCGCCGCGGAGACGTCGGGCTTCGCGGGGAGCCGCATGAGGATCATGGCGAGGACCTGGTCCAGCAGCGCGCTCGGGCCCTCGGCCGGCGGCGGCGGCGCGTCCGGCGGCGGCGGCGGCGTGAAGCCCGACTGCTCGAGGCCGCGCTTCAGCGCCTCGGTCTCCTCGGGCGTCGCGACGCGGCGCGACTCGCCGCGGCGCTCGTACTTGGGCAGCGTCACCTCGGTGCCGTCGGCGCGCGCGGGCGCGAGCGGCGGCAGGACGACCGTCTCGTCCTCCTTCTCGGAGTCGTCGTCGTCGCCGCCGCCCTCGTCGCCGCCGCCCTCGTCGCCGCCCTCGTAGTCCGGGTCCGGCGCCTTCTCGTCGACGAACTCGCGGTCGAGGTACGGCTGGAAGGGCTCCGGCTCCGGCTCGGGCTCGGGCTCGGGCTCGGGCTCCGGCGGCTGCGGCGCGTCCGCGAGCTGCTCGAGGAGTTTGTCGATCTGCGCCAGGCGCTCGTCGATCTGGGCCGCGGCGGCCTGCTGGGCCCGGTCGTGCTCGTCGAGCGGCAGCGACTTGGCGACCTTGTCGTCGAAGGACGCGAGGAACGCGCCGCGCCGCTCCTCGAAGGCCTTCCTCGCGTCCCTCAGCTTGTTCGACGCCTCGACGCGGCGCGCGCAGCCGCCCGCGAGCTTGTCCAGCTCCATGGCGAGGGCCGCGCACCAGCTCGGGTCGCGCGCGACGCCGCAGAGCATGGTCTTGAGGTCGCGGACGACCTCGTACATCGAGGGCCCCGTCGTCTGCTTCAGCAGATCGAGGCTCCGCACGCCGTCCATCTCCTCGGCGTAGGCGCAGAGGACGAGGCCGTCCTTCCGGGCGTGCGCGAAGGCGACGCCGAGCTCCGCCGCCGGCACGGACACGCACGGCGGCACGGACCCGCAGCCGGAGACGAGCGCCTCGACGTCCGCGCCCCGGTCGAGCGTCGGCGGCGCCGCGGGCGGGTCCTCCGCCCGCGTGTAGGCCAGCCAGTCCGCCTCCGTCACGAGCAGGCACCGCGCGTCGCCGTCGTACCAGGGCGGGCAGTGCCAGCGGTCGTCGCGCGGCTCCTCCTTCTCCTCCGGCGCGGCGCCGGGCGGGAGCGTGAGCATGTCGTCGTCCTTGATGCTCTCCCAGTCGTCGCTCGTGTTCTTCGGCGCCTTCTTCGCGTTGCGCTGCGGGCCGAGCCGCCGGCGCTCCTTCTCCTTGGGCATGGCTGCAGGTTTTGGAGCAGCAGCGCTGGAGCAGCAGCACGGGAGCTTCTATCGCCTCTGAGTTCGCCTCTGGAGCCCGGTGGAGTCGATGTTGAACTAGTTATTGAAGGGGACGCACATGTTGCCCCACACGCCAACTTGCAGCGTTTCTACCAATTTCGCTCGTCATTCCCGAGGACGATGGCTAGCTACGGCAGCCTCATGGGCACGTCGCGCCCCCCGCCGGCGAAGGTGGACCCGGCCGTGGCGCCGATGAGCCCCTCGTCGACGCGGCGCCACGCGCTCCAGCCCGGCGAGGGCGGCCCGGAGACCGTCGTCGAATCGATCCGGGCCTTTTACAGCCACCGGAGCAGCGGCCGCGACGCGCGCCTGCGCCTCGTCGTCGCGCTGCCCTGCGTGTTGGCCGTGGCGCTCTGCTACACGATCTGGTACGGCAACTTCCTGGGCCTGGGGCTGCTCAACTCGCTCTACTTCTTCGCGATCACGGTGACGACGATCGGCTACAGCAGCCCCGACGAGGCGTCCGACGGGTCCAGCGAGGACTTCTACCTCATCTTGTACATGTGGCTGAGCGTGCTCTGCGCCGGCGTCGCGCTGGCCGTCATCATCGCCGCGGTCCACGAGGCCGCGGAGAACACGTACGTGCGGCTGCTGCTCCAGGAGGCCGACGGGGAAAAAGGCGCGGCGCTCGAGAAGGCGCTGCACCACGACGTCGCGTCGCGCGCGACGGGCGAGAGCCGCATCGTGCGCGCCGCGCGGACGAAGGCCGACTTCTTCCGGAGCCGCCTGGGGCACCAGGTCTTCCAGATCTTCGTCGTCTTCTTCATCGGGACCTTGGCGATCATGGCCATGGAGGACTGGTCCTACGTGCGCGCGTGCCTCTGGTCCACGGAGACGATGACGTCCATCGGCTACGGCAACGACGAGGCGTCGACGTCCGCGGGCAAGGTCTTCACGGTGTTCTACGCCGTGAGTGCGACGCTCGTCTTCGCGCGCGTCGTCGGGCTGCTGAGCTCGTACCCGCGCCAGGAGCTGGGCATCACCTACGTGACGGAGGCTTTGGAGGCCTTCGGGTTCGGGGAGCGGAGCGACGTCGACGCGGCCAAGGTCGCGGCGATCTTCCCCGCGGACGCGCGGGACGCGGCGCTGTCGAGGCACGAGTTCGCGCTCCGGTTCCTGCTGACGCTGGGCAAGATCGACGCCGACGACGTCGGCGACGCCTGCGAGCTCTTCGACCGCCTGTCCACGGCCGCGCCGCGGACGGGCGTCCTCGGCGGCGTCTTCGGCGCGGCGGACCCGGAGGCCCCGCGGGACGGCGCGGCCCTCTCCGCGGCGGCGGCGGCCCAGGCCTGCGCCGCCATCAACAAGAAGAACAGCAGCCTCCTCGTCTAGCGTGGTTTTTAACATACTCGTCATTTTTCTATCCAGTGATGGCGTGGTTCTAGGACATGTCGAGCGCATGCACTCAGGCTTTGCCGGCGCTAACCTGCTTGAACTTTGGGCCGCGCCTCATGACCGCGGGCCCCGGCTGCTTACCCGGCCGGACATATTTGTGTGCGTCCTCGATCCCCTCAAATTTCCGATGTAAGTCGAATTTGTCTCCGCGCATGTGATCGCAGGCTTCTTTGAGCACCGCGATCCAGCAAGATTCGCAGGACGTGCTGCGTTTCCTTTCTGGATTGAAGGAGCTGACGTAACGAACGCCGACGGCGGCAGGCGCATTACAGCCGATCCGTGTGCAGCGCGGCTGCTTTCCACGAAGGCGCCCATTTGCTTTGAACGAAGGTTCTTTGATCAAGGTGTTTTCTCCTATCATTGTGACGAGCTCCTCACGATATTCCTTCTTCGTCCCGCGCGCCACGAGCTTGTTGGCTTTGATCTGGGCTCGCACTCCCTTGATAGTGCCGCATACAGCTCGATGCTGATCCTTCCAAGCCCGCCGCTGACACAAATGCGAACAGAAGCGCACGCTACGGCAATTCGCGCAAACTAGCGGAGTTTCTTTGCCGCACACGCCGCACACGCCCGTGTAGTCGTCGCCGCCGCCCTCCATTGCGCGTGCGTCGCGTCGCGGCGCGCGGGGCGCGGGTCGCAGCCGAGGCGGCTCGAGACGAGGCTCGGTGCCCAGGTCGAGATGGGATCAGTACGACGAGACGGTGCGCTGGGACGATGCCGCGTGCGCCGCTAGCCGCACGGGGGAGGGGGGGCGGGCCGCAGCCGGAGGCCACTCGAGACGAGACTCGGCGCCCAGGTCGAATTGGGATCGAATTGGGCTCCTCCCTGGGCTAAACAATGCTTCAAATTGAAGTGCAATAAACCTCACGCAAAGCCGCAAGCAATGGCCGCGCCGCAACTGAAGTCGCTGCTGTTCGCAACATGCGTCGTCGCCAACGTGCACGCCTTCGCGCCGCCGCCGCGCGCGCTCTTGCCGGCGCGCAGAATCGCCGGCAAGACCGCCGACGCGGGCAAGACCGCCGGCAGGATCATCGTCCGCGCCGCGCCGGAGGAGCTGGAGAACCCGGTGGCCAAGGACGCGCCGGCCTACGCGCTGGCCGTCGCCGCGCAGGCCATCCCCGTGGTCACGACGGACAAGCTGTCGCACTATGTCTTCTTCCTCGCGCTGAGCGCGACGACGGTCTACCTCGGCAGCCGCGCGCCGTCGCTCGCGCCGCCCGAGGAGCAGCTCACGTTCAAGCAGGCCGCGCTCGCGCCCGTCGCCGCCGGCGCCAGCCTCACGGGCCTCTACTTCGTCATCACCGTGCTGAAGATCGACCCGTCGCTGGGCTACCGCCTGCTCACGTCGCTCTTCGCGTCGCTCGCTTCCTTCATCGTCTTCTACGACGGCTTCGACGCGGTCGTCGACGACGCCGACGCGGCCAACGCCGCGGCGGCCGCGGCGACGGTGGCGCTCGCCGCCGTCTATCTCGGCGGGAGCCTCGTCGGCCTCGACGACCTCGTCGTCAAGATCGGCGCGGCGAACTTCTTGGGGTGGTCCCTGGCGCTCTTCGCGGCGCGGACCGTGCCCCTCCGGAGCTTCGCGGTCGGCGCGGCGCTCCTGGGCGGCCTCTTCTTCTACGACATCTTCTTCGTCTTCGCGTCGGACATCATGGTCACCGTCGCGACCAAAATCGACGCGCCGGTGAAGCTCGTGGCCCCGAACGCGCCGGGGTCCGCGAACCCCTTCGCCCTGCTCGGCCTCGGCGACGTCGCGCTGCCGTCGCTCATGGTCGCCTTCCTCGGCCGCTACGGCGACGCGCGCGGCGAGGCGAAGTGGCGCCGCAACGCGGTGGTCGCGTACTCCGTCGGCCTCTGCGCGGCGTTCTACGCGAACGAGTGCGTCCGCGCGGGCCAGCCGGCGCTGCTCTACCTCGTCCCCGCGGTCGTCGGCTCCGGCGTCCTGAGCGCGGGCTCGGGGGACGAGCTCCGCGCGCTGCTCGACTACGCGGAGCCCCGGGCGCCGCCGCCGAAGGGGTCCCTCTTCAGCCGCGAGTAAGGGAGTTTACGTCATCGCGCCGATTCGCGGCTCACGACTGGTGGGACTTCGACGCGGTCTTGCGCTTCGGCGTTTTGAAGAGCCGGCCCGGCGACGGCGGCGCCTGGAGGATGGCCACGCGCGACGGCGCCGGCAGCGACGCGTAGACGCACGCAAGCGTCGCGGCCTCGCCGAGGACGACGACGAGGAACCCGGACGACATGCGGCCGAGGAGCACCGCGGCCGCGTGGAGGACGACGATGAGCGAGCGCGGCAGGCAGAGCGTCGCCGCGAGGTTGCTGTCGCCGTAGAACGCGACCTTGGCGTAGAGCACGCCGACGATGATCTGGCTGTTGAGGCCGAAGCAGGTGAAGTCCTTCGAGCCCTCCTCGGGCACGAAGGAGCGCCCGTAGATGCTCTGCTGCGCGAGGTTCCCCTTGCCCACGAAGGGCCAGCCCTTGTAGAGTAATACGACGCCGACGAAGTGGTAGAGCGCGATGGCGCCGTGGATGAGGCGCGACGGTACGGAGATTGGCATGATTTACACGCGTCAGTGCGCACGCTCGAGGCGTCGAGAGCTGTTCGAGAGGAGCTGTTTTGGCGCGAAGACTTGTGGTATTTTTGAGCTTCGCCGATCTCAGGCGCAGCCGCAGCTGGGCCAGCAGCACCACCGTCGGCAGCGCCCGCGCCGCGCGCGATGGACTCGTTCATGGCCTCCTTGCAAGCGGTGAAGAAGAAGCGCAAGCCCGTGACCGGCTACGCGGAAAACGCGCAACTAGCGGCGCCGCCGGCGCCCGCGGCGCCGGCGCAGCCCTCGCCGGCGATGCCGCCGCCCTTCGCTGCGTCGACCGCTGCCTCGGCGCCGATCTTCGGCGCGTGGCCGGCCTTCGCCGGCGCGCCGACCGTGCCCGAGATGCCGCGGAAGCGGCCGCGCGACGACGGCCGCGAGCCGCGGCCGCCGCGGCCGCCGCGCGACCGCGGCGACGGCGACCGCGGCGACCGCGGCAAGGGCCGCGGCGGCGGCAAGGGCGGCCGCGGCGGCACGGGCGGCTTCCGCGGCGGCAAGGGCGGCCGCGGCGGCAAGGGCAAGGGCTTCCGCGACGGCGGCAAGGGCAAGGGCTTCCGCGACGGCGGCAAGGGCAAGGGCCGCGGCTCCGGCGGCGGCAAGGGCAAGGGCCGCGGCCGCGGCGGCAAGGGCAAGGGCAAGGGCAAGGGCAAGGGCCGCGACGACGGCCCCCGCGCCGCCGCCGCCGTCTGCGTCGCCCTCGACCTCGACGCGGCGGAGGCGCCGCGCGTCGACGACCTCGTGCGTGCGTTCGCGTTCGCGCACGCGCAAAAGGTCAAGGACCACCTCGCGGCGGTCCGCGCGCAGAAGCAGCTCGACCGCCGCGCGCGCCACGACCCGACCTTCCTCAAGCAGCTCCTCCTCGGCGCCCTCCGCCGCGCGCAGCGCGCCGCGGCCAAGGCCCGCGAGGGCGGCGCCGACGCCGCCGACGCCGCCGACGCGCCGGCGCCCGCCGCCGACGCGGCAGCGCCCGTGGATGCGACAGCGCCCGCGGATGCGGCGGCGCCCGCCGTCGCGAGCGACGCCGCGGCTCCCGAGGCGGCCGCCGCGGACGCGGCGGCGCCCGCCGTCGCGAGCGACGCCGCGGCTCCCGAGGCGGCGGCCGACGCGGCTCCCGAAGCGGCCGCCGCCGAGATGGCCGCCGCCGACGCCGCCGAGACCGCCGATGCGCCCGCGCCCGCGCCCGCGCTCACGCCCGCGCGGCGCCTCGGCGACGCGACGGAGGCGCTCGCGCGCGTCGAGGCCATCTTCGCCGCCGCCCACGACGACGACCTCGGGCGCCACTACACGACGCTCTGCGTCGGCGTCGCCCAGATGCTCAGCGGCGTCGCGCGGGTGTGGCAGCAGCAGGACAAGGAGGCCGCGCGCGCGAAGGCGCGCGACGACGCCGCGAAGCGCCGCGAGCCCGCCGCCGCCGCCGCGCCGCGCGACGACGACGAGGATGACGACGACGAGAGCGACAGCGACAGCGACGACGACGACGACGAGTCGGCGCAGGGCGGCGTCGTCCGCGCGCACCCGCTCCTCGGCGCGGCCGCGGCGCCGCCGCCGAAGCGCCGCCGCGGGGCCGGCGCCGGCGCGGGGCGCATGTCCCGGGACATGCAGGTCGCCGCGCGCGCCGCGGGCCTGGACGAGTCCGACGAGTCCGACGACGACGACGAGTCCGACGACGACGAGTCCGAGGCGGGCGCGCCCATCGCGAACGACCTCCTCGTCGCGGCGCAGGCGGCGGGGTTGCTCTAATCGCAGTAGACTAGTGGCGCGCGCGCTTGGCGACGTCCTCGCCGTGGGCGGCGAGGCGCGCGTCGTCGTCGGTCAGGTTGTCCCGCGTGAGGATGGCAAAACCGACGCCGTCGTGCTTGTCCGTATGCAAGGTGCCGTGGACGGTATCCGATGCCTGGAGCAGGCAGAAGCACGGCGAGGCCTCGCGCAAATCGAAGGCGCACCCGGCCGCGGGCACCGCGAAGTGCCAGTCGACGCGCTTCTTGCCCCGCACCCAGACGATGCTTTCGGGAAAGCACTGGGCGGTCCGGTCCTTGCTGCGAGGGCGATCGCGGGGTTTCGCGCGCCTCGAAACGCGCGCGGGACGCGGGACCGGCACTGCATGGGCGACATATAGCTCTTCGAAATGACCATCGCTGGCGCCGTGATCCGGTCGCCGAACCTATGATGCAATCCGGGGAGCCCGACGCGCTTGCGCGTCTCGAGCCGGAATCTACTAAGCTTCGGGGAGAACAATTTCTCGAGAGCGCAGACCTGCGGATCACGGCATCAGAGCGGCGCGCGTCCGTCGCGCGGTCGCACCTTGGCGAAATTATTGGGTACGGCGTTCACGTACGCGACGTCTTTTTTCCAGCCGTCCGCGTGACAATAGGTATGGTAGTCGCTTCGAGATGCGTCCTTGTTCAAGCCCTTGCGCATCTTGCGGACGCCGACACCATACATGTCTCCCTCGTGGCCCTCGTTCTTCGCGCGAAGCGGCTTTGTAAACTTCGCCGCGCCCTCCAGTTGGCGGAAGACAAGCTGTCTCGCCGGAGTCGACTTCGGAGGCGGCGGACCGAAGGCCTCGAACATCAAATTTTGAAAGCAGTCGGCGTTGGAAATGAAGAGGCACACGGCGCTGACGTCGGGCACGTCGCACCGGCCCAGCGCCTTCTGCCTCCCTCGGCGATCGGCGCAGACGACGAGCGTGGACTCGCGGATGAGGCGCATGGACATATTCTCGACTAAATTCTTCGTCAGGCGCTTGCCCTCGAGCTGATCGGCGAACTTTTGGACCTCGCGCCAGCATCCCTTGGGAATTTCGATGACGTCGACGCGCTCCAGAAGAATGTCGACGTTGAGATCGGGCATCGCTTTGATCTCGCGCACGAGCGCGTCGTTGTCGAGAAAGTCGAATTGCTGCTTCGTCGGCGGCAGAAATTGGGTTTGTCGCACGAGCTCCGCAGCGCGGGCGCTGAATCGATGATGAAAAAACATGAGGCGCCACGGGGCAGTGAGTTGAGACGTGAGCTTGCGAGTGCTGGCTGCAATATGGAGATTTTGCAGCGTCGCGGTCACGGCCGCCGCCGAGCGCGCGATCTGTTCTTCTTCTTGCACCGCAAATCCAGTCAAAGGCAGTTGGCATTCGGGCTCTGAAGTGTCGCATCCCTCCTCGCCGTCAAGTTCCTCCTCGCGCCGCGCTTCGTCGTCAAAGTCTGGGCAGCCCTGCGACTGCAACACATTCTCCGACAGCTCCACGGCGCCGAAGCCTTCGCTTTCGCCGTCGGAATCCGAAGCAGAGCCGTCGTCGAGGTCCTTCGGTCCGAAGCCGGCGCAGAGCTCGGACTCCGCGATGTCGCGAGGTCGCTTCTTCTCGACGTCGAGCGGTTTCTTCGTGAAGAACGTGGGAATGGATGACTGCACTTGCGGAGGCTGAGGGCTCCGCACAGCTGGCTTCGGGCTCCGCGCGGCCTGCGGCTTTGGGCTCGGCGCGGCCTGCGGCTTTGGGCTCCGCGCGGCCTTCGGCTTTGGGCTCGGCGCGGCCGCGGGCTTTGGGCTCCGCACGGCGACCGGGGGCTTTGGGCTCCGAAACACAGCTGCGAGTTTGGGGCTCGACGCGGCCGGCGGCGGCGCGGCGACGCGCGGCGGCGACCGCAGACCGTTGCTCTTGAGAAAGCGCCAGTCATTCACCACGAACTTGACTTTCTCATCGAGCGCGTTCGTAGTGCCGGCACGAAGGACCCGACAAAGCGACACGACGTCGTCCGGTCTAGCTTCGCAGAGCCGGTGCAGCGACGCCTGGTCCGACTCGCCCAGCTCCACCGCGAGCGCGCAGAGGACGCAGAGGCCGGCGTCGCCGTCGAACCCGGCGAGCGCGAGCGGCTTGGCGAGCACTTCGAACGCGCCGAGCGCCGCGGGCCGGGGCACGCCCACGCCTTCCAAGAACTCAACGCGATAGTCGGACGGCTGCTCGCTCTCCAACGCGGCGTCCGGTGCCGAGTCTTCCTGCGACTCGTTCGCGTCCTGCTGCGAGAGACGATGGCGAACGTTCGCCAGTGCCTCCTGCGCCGTCTTGTACTTGGCCTCCTCCGCCTCCACCACCTGCGCCGCCGCCTCCCAGAAGTCATCGTCGTCCATGCTCGCACAACGCACAGCGGCCTAATTCGACCGCGCAAGGCGTGCGACCTCGACGACGCCGGCCTCCAGAGCGGTCCCGGAGCCGGTTCTCGCTCGGCCGCTGGTTCAACGACGACAACATGCAGGGCAACCAAGCGACGCCATGCACCTAGGCCTTATCATCCCCAACCCTAGAGGTCGATCTCGATGGTCTTCTGGAGCGTGTTGGCTTTGGACTTGTAGAGGTAGATCTTCTTCGTGGCCCAGCACTTGGCGCCCGCGTCCGTGATCGCCGTGAGCTTGAGGAAGTAGGCGGTCTCCGCGACGCCCTCGCCGCCGACGTCGAACTCCCAGTCGTCGTCGGCGTCGGGGAAGGTTCGCGCGTCGTCCATGTCCGCGCCGCCCGTCGGCGAGCAGGCGGCGGACTTGGACGGGCTCCGGGGCTCCGCGGCGTCCGTCGCGATGTCCGGCACGTTTTCGAGCGCGAGCTTGCGATAGGACGGCGTGAGCGACCGGCCGCGGCCGTCGCCGTCCGGGTCGAGGCCGGCGAGGTCGCAGGTCACGGAAAAGGTCCGGTCCTCGGAGAAGCCCCCGGCCGACGCCGGCGGGATGAAGACGTCGCCGCCCATGCCGCCGGGCTCGACGAGCTCGACGGCGTCGTCGCCGTCCTCCTCCTCGCTCTTGACGACCTTGTTCTTGAGCCAGCCCTTGCTCGCCTTGGCCGGGTGGAGGACCGTCGTCCAGACCGCCGTGTCCATGGACAGGAGCTCGGCGAACTCGACCTTGACGAGCTCGACCTTGGCGAACGCGACTTTCGTGTCGCCCAAACCCGTGAAGACGACGTCGCCCGCGATGGCGCCGTCGAGGTCGTGGCAGTTCTTGCCGTAGTCGAAGACCACCGTGGCGCCCGGCGCGACGTCGTCGAGCGTCAAGATGTGGGGCGGCGGCAGGCCGGGCAGCGCCGCGACGGATTGCGCGGGCGCCGCGTGGACGCGGAGGAGGTGGACGGGCGCACGCGCCTCGACGAAGCCGCCGGAGAAGGAGTACCAGGGCTTGTGCGCCTTGGCGAAGATCTGGTGGCGGATGTAGTAGAGCGTGCCCGCGTAGGTCGGCCGGAGGCCGTCCCTCGGGTAGACCTCCGAGAGGTCGATCTCGAAGGGCAGCGTCGCGCCGCGGTCGTCCAATTTCAAATTCTCCGAGTCGGCGACGGTCCACTCGCGGAAGGCGAGCGTGTGGCCCTCGATGGACTTGTTATAGGTCGAGAACTGCTCGAAGGCGATCGTGATCTGGTTCACGTAGACGGGCAGCTTCGTGCTCGCCTTGGCGGTGACGCGGCCGCGGATCACGCCGTCGTGCTTGTAGCAGCTGACCTCGCCGTACTCGTTGAACGGCTTGAGGTAGGGGTCGTCGACGAACCGCAGGCACTCGTCACCCTCGAGCGTGAGCTCCAACGACATGCCATCGAGCCAGCCCATCTTCTGCCGGTAGTTTCTATAATTTTAAGTAAAACTCGAAGCAATCCTTGATCGAAGTCCTCGCCGGCGGCGGCGGCCTCCATGGGATCGTCGA